>Ga0164242_10000290_pt1 | contig 62438 bp, 56 predicted proteins | sample OricomgcompostMG_FD_108783 | JGI IMG/M metagenome (GOLD analysis project Ga0164242, IMG submission 108783) | Miracle-Growth compost microbial communities from Emeryville, California, USA - Original compost - Miracle growth compost (MG) ...
CCACGAACCCCGTCTCTATGGGATCCTCATCTACCCGAACCTGCTCGTTGTGGCTCTCTTTGTCGGACTCACGCTGCTGGGCTGGAGACTCGGAACCAGCTGTCAACCCTCGGAATCCACTAAATCGAACGACTTCAGAGGCTTACCCGGTGCCGATTCATTGCTCCCGAAGTCGTAAAATGGAAGTGTGGTCCGAAAAGCCTGGAGCGTCAGACGCACAGCCGAAGAATCTGCGGACCATAAGCCCAGTACGTCCTATCGAGCTGATCACTATGCAGATAAGCCGTGTGTATTCAATACTTTGCCAGTAACCCTTTTGGCATCAAGACTTTATGGTTTAGGTCCATCCATAAGTCATTTATTACCAAGACTTTGCGCGAAATCAGTACCGGGGGGGCTACAAAGTAATCATCACGACCGCTCCGGCAGCCACCAGCATCCCGAGTGCCTGCCGCCGCGTCGGCCACTCGTGCAGCATCCATGCCGCCAGCAGAATCGTAGAAGCCGGATAGAGGGAAGCCAGGACCGCCGCCACATCCAGCCTGCCCGCTCTGGTCGATGCGATGAAGAGCAGATTGCCCGAGGTGTCGAGCACCGCGGTCGAAAGCGCCCATAGGACCGCGCGTCCCGGCAGCCAGCCGCGTCCTCCCGCGACCTGCCTTCCCGCGAACGTCGTGCCCAGCAGGATCAAAGTGCAGGTCGAAAGACTCCCAATCCTCGCCGTAGCCATCGGCCAGATGACTCCGGCCACGCCGGCGAACTTCAGCGCCGCGAAGTAGACCCCGAAGCCTGCGCCCGAGAGGATCGCCAGCCACGTCGTCCCGCTCGAGACCGGCTCCGACTCAGGATTATCGCCCGCAGCGATCATCCAGATCGAGACCCCGGCGACGAAGAAGCCGATAATCCGCAGCACTCCAGGCGAACCCTCCTGCGCGATCGAAACCGCCGCAGGAATGGCCGCGGCGAGCAGACCGCTGATCGCCGCCGAGACTCCCATCGCTCCCCGGGAAAGAGCGATATAAAATCCCGCGAGCGAGAGTCCTCCCATGACTCCGGCCAGCAGCCCCCAGAGCAGGGCTGCACCGTGCGGAAAAGCATCGCCGCGAAGCCACGCAACTGCCGACAGCACACTGAAGCTGGCAGCATGGCTGGTCAGCACGACGCGCAGAGCGCCGCGCATCGTGCCGCCGGCCTGTTTGGCTCCCATGCCGCCGGAGAAGTCGCCGCCGCCCCAAAGGACGGCAGCAGCCAGCGCCAGCCATGCGTTCGCTTCCAGCATCGTCTCTGGTTACGCCGCGCTTAGCGGTTTGGACCGATGGTGTTGACCGGGCCTGAATCGCTCGCCGTCGGGTAGTAACCCTTTTTGGCGATCACAGTCAGGTTCGGGCGAAGTACGCGCACATCGATCGTCCGGTACTTGCCGTCGATAAACGGCTGATGCGTGTAGTAGCCGACGGTGTACTGGGTGCGGACCTCTTCGAAGATCTTCTGAAAGCTCTGCTCGATGCCGCGCTGACGGAACTCTGCATCAAGATTGCCGCCGGTTTCGCTCACGTAGACAGGAAGTACATTGTCCCGCATCGTGTAAGGAAGATGGATCTTGTCGAGGAACCCGATCACAGGCAGGGAAGAGTCGCCCACCAGCGTGCCGTAGACAGCAATCTTGTTGGTCTGGAGATACTGGATGACCTGCTTGGTCTTCGCCTCCGAGCCGTATTCCTTGCCATCGCTGATGACGTAAATCACGCGTCGCCGGCCCTTCGGACGGTCGCTGAGTGACTTTGCTGCTGCCAGGATGGCGTCGTTGAGGGTATGGACCTCCTTCGGGACCTTCAGCTCCATCGCCTGGCTGTTGCGGATCGGCGCGGTGTTCGGATCGAAGTTGCGACCATTGATGACCGTTGTCTGGGCGAGTGGGCCGCCCATATTCATATAGACTTCGCGTCCCGTGCTCTTGGAGTTATTGAGAGCAAACTCCAGCCGGGCGCTGTTGGCCGCGGTAAAGTCCGTACGCTTCTGCGGTCCGTTGTTGTAGGTGTAAACCGCGACCTCGTCATAAGGGGCGAACGCGCCCTGCAGTGCCGCCAGGGAGTTATTCACCTTGGCCATGTTGTCTGGCGTCAGGCTCTGATCGATGACAATGGCGACGGAAAGCGGGAACGGATCGACCGTAAACAGGCTGATGCGCTGCGGAATGTTGTTCTCGTAGATCCGTACCTCGCGCCAGGTGATACCCGGAACCAGCCGCTGCTTGTTGTCCTTTACGGTAAACGGAACTTCAACGAAGTTGGTGCGCACAACCAGCTTGAAAGCGTCAGCGCCCTGCCCAGGGGCAGGCAACTCAGGAGGAGCCTCCTGGCCGGCGGGCTGCTGAGTTGCCGGTGGCAGGCTCGAGGGTGGGCCCTGTTGCTGCTGATCGGCAGGAGCATGATCTCCTTTCGAGGTCGGCGTCGTACCCATGCCCGGTGCGACCGTGTTAACGGCTGGCAAGCCGACCTGAGGGCGTGGAGCGTCCGGAATCTGCTGCGCGGCCGAAGCCTCCTCGGTCGTCTTCTGTGCCTGTGCCTGCCCCAGCGCCAGAAACGCCAGAACCCCCGCCAATACGCTTTCCCTCACCACTCAGAAACCCCCGTACCACTTCCACCCAGACTTCCATGGCGCCGGGCGTTGCCAACTATCAGACTACCAGCCAGTGAATCAGGAGGCTATCACATTGAAAGAACTCGAATGCCCTGCACTGTAGGACGCATCGACCAACTCCGACGTTGCGCCCTCCAGCGCTGCACTCCAGAAGGACCTTACAATTTTTAGGCTGACGCGTTAACGTCTTCGCTCGTCTATATAGAGCATGCGTCCCTCTCTGTGTATCTCTGCGGCTCTGCTCGTCGCCTCCCTCGGTCTCAGCCGTCCTCTCCACGCGCAGGAAGCTCCTTCGCCTGGTGGACCACCGCCGGCAAGCTCTGCTCCCAGCGAGCAGCCGGTGGACATTGGCGACACCCAGACCCTGAAGGTCAACGTGAATCTGGTCAACGTGTACTTCTCGGTCCGCGATAAGAACGGATACATCACGAACCTCGCAAAGGACGACTGTCAGATATTCGAGGACAAGGTCCTCCAGAAGACCAAAAACTTCACCCAGGAGAAGAACCTTCCCCTAACGATCGGAATTCTGCTCGACACCAGCGGGAGCCAGCAGAATGTTCTGCCCATGGAGCAGGAGGCTGGAGCCGAATTCCTCAAGGATGTCCTCACCCCGAAGGACGAAGCCTTTCTGATCTCCTTCGATATCAATGTCGACCTGCTGGCGGATTACACGAACTCGCCGAGCGAGTTGCATCGCGCCATGCAGAAGGCCAGCATCAACACCGGCGCCGGTACCGGCTCTGTCACCGGCAACGGCTCGCCTCGTGGAACGCTGCTCTACGACGCCGTCTACCTGGCCGCACACGACAAGCTGCGTCAGGAGGCTGGCCGCAAGGTCCTGGTGATACTGACCGACGGACAGGACCAGGGGTCGCAGGAGAACATCCGTACGGCGGTCGAGGCCGCACAGAAGTCAAATGCCCTCGTCTACGTCATCCTGATCGCCGATCGCGGCTTCTACGGTGGGATGGGCTACTTCGGCGCAGGCGATATGGACCGCCTGGCACGTGAGACCGGCGGCCGCGTCATCAACGTCGGCAACAATGGCAAGAAGCTGCAGGAGGCGTTCAATCAGATTCAGGATGAGCTGCGGACTCAATATCTGGCCAGCTATACCCCCACGAACCTGAAGGCCGACGGAAGCTTCCGCACGCTGAGCATCACGTGCGGCAAGGATACGAAGGTTCAGGCTCGGAAAGGCTACTACGCGCTGGCGGATAGCCCGGACAATAACTAGACCGCCTTGAGATTGTTCTAGTCAACCGGTCCCTATGGAAACGTGTCATCCTGAGCGGAGCGCAGCGGAGTCGAAGGATCTGCGGTCTCTTCGTCCTCGGTGAGTCATCTTTTTCAACCAACGTGTAAACCGTCGAAGCTGCTGTGCCCTGTCTTGAAACCAGAGCATCATCGATCAAACGACGGCAGCAGCCATCAATGCCATCACGACGAGGGTAACTACGAGCTGACCCCCGGTTGACACCACCTCATGCCTCAATCGCTCCCGAATACACGGCCATTCCTGCGACTGCATCGACGCCCATAGCGTCCAGCTCATCTATTTCGCGGCGCTCCTTGATGCCGCCGGCAACGATCAGTTGCTTTGCCGTCGTAGCGCGCAGGATGGCGGCTACATCGATGGGAAAGCCCGTCATGGTCCCCTCGGTATCGACGTGGGTGTAGAGGAAGGCGGCGCAGTAGTCCTCAAGCCAGGTGACGGCTTCTTCTGGCGTGAGCGCAACGTTCTCTTTCCATCCGCGCACAGCTACCTGGCCGCCTTTTGTATCGACCGAGAAGACCAGCTGCTCTTCACCAAGAGCATCGCGGAGCTGCTGGGCGAAGTCCAGATTGATCAGTGGGTGGCGCTTGCGGTCAGCATCGTTGTCGCCGCCGAAGAGGGATGAGCCATAGATAACGCGCCTGGCGCCGAGGTCGAGCATGCGCTGACCGTCTTCAGCCGTGCGCAGGCCGCCGCCCACCTGGCAGGGCAGCTTGGAGGTGAACTGCGAGATCAGCTCGGCATTAGAGGCCTGCCGCATCGCGGCATCCAGATCGATCAGTTGTACAAGAGGATATTTGCTGAAACGGTCGATCCAGTAGTCGAAGTCGTCAAAGGCAAGCTTGAGCTTTTCACCCTGGACAAGCTGCACGATGCGGCCGCCCATAAGGTCGATAGAGGGTATAAGCATGTCGATATTCTCTCAGATATCGCGTTGCGGACGTAGCGCTTTGAAGAAGGCCCGTGCCCAGATGGCCAAAACTACATTCAGAAAAAAGCCGAGGACTGAGGCATAGCGGAAGAGATCCTCAGAGGTGAACCTCTCCCAGTAGAACTTGTCGATGATGGCTCGAGCGAGAATCAGGCCGGGCTCAAGCAGGAGGACTGCGATGAGATGGCAGGCAAAGCCCACAGTTTTCTGGCAGAAGACCTCAACGCCGATCGAGCCCAGCAATCCAGCCAACTGCACGGCGAGGAAGGTCAGCCAAAAAGTCGACATACCAGAAGCTAGCAGGGCAGGCGAACGGGAACCCCGGCGCGCTGCAGCGCAGCCTTCAGCTCGCGTGAGTCCGTCACGCCGAAGTGGAAGATGCTCGCGGCGAGCGCGGCATCGGCTTTACCGCGTCCGAAGACCTCGGCGAAGTGCGCTGCCGAACCGGCGCCTCCGCTGGCGATGACGGGAATCTGCACAGCTTCGGAGACACGCGCCGTCAGCTCACAGTCAAAGCCCGAGCGCATGCCATCGGTGTTCATGCTGGTCAGCAGGATCTCGCCAGCGCCGCGCTGCTCGGCTTCCTGGGCCCACTCGATCACCTTGCGGCCCGTCGGCTTGCGTCCACCTGCAACAAAGACCTCAGCATCGCCCACGGGATCGGCGGAGTTTTCTGCGCGTCGTGCATCAATAGCGACGATTACTGCCTGCGCGCCGAAGCTCGAGCCGATCTCGCCGATCAGCTCCGGCCGGGCGATGGCGGAGGAGTTGATGCTGACCTTGTCGGCTCCTGCATCGAAGACCGCAGCAGCGTCTTCTGCGGAGCGAATGCCGCCCCCGACCGTGAAAGGAACGAACAGCTCCGCGGCGGTGCGCTTCACCGTGTCGAGCAGCGTGCCTCGGCCCTCGTGCGTTGCGGTGATATCGAGCAGAACGATCTCGTCGGCCCCTGCAGCCGCGTGGCGGTGCGCCAGCTCGGCGGGATCGCCGGCGTCGATGATGTCGACGAACTGGATGCCCTTGACGACGCGGCCGTCGCGGACGTCCAGGCACGCGATGATTCTCTTGGTCAGCATGGTTGCGACCTCACGGGTGTCACGGCATCGACCGGCCGCTCTGCACCTTCGGCGACGATACGTGCGACTGGCTCGTCTGGATCGAGTGCGTCTCCGCTCTCGGCGAACCAGCCTACTAACAGGCCCTGCAGCGGAGCGCGAAGATGGAACTCGCTTTCGCCATCGGTGAGTACAGCTATGTTTTGGCCGGTTCCGACGAGTGTTCCTGCAGGCACGAGCTGTTGGGTGAGCTTATAGGCAGGCTGCGGCGTCTCTTCGGCGAGCGTTACTTCATAGACGAATGGCATGGTTATAGCTCCACGAAGTTCTTTAGGATCTGGAGGCCGACGGAGCTCGACTTCTCCGGGTGGAACTGTACGCCCATCACGTTATCGCGCTCGACCGCTGCGGTGAACTCGCCACCGTAGTTTGTTGTTGCGGCGGTATCGGTGCTCACCGGCGCGCGCCAGGAGTGCGTGTAGTAGACGAAGCCGCCAGACGCGACACCGCGCAGCAGGCGTGAGTCCTCGCGGATATTCTCGAGCGAGTTCCAGCCGACGTGCGGGGACTTCAGCTCTGCACCATTGAAGTTGGCAGGGAAGCGTTCGCACTTCGATCCGAAGTGGCAAAGACCTTCCGTTGCCTCAGCTTCGGTCGATCCTTCGTAGAGCCACTGCAGACCGACGCAGATGCCGAGGAAGGGCACTCCACGAGCAATGGCTTCACGAGTGGCTTGGGTGAGTTCGAGGTCATGCAGAAGCTGCGTCGCCTGGAAGTGTCCCACGCCGGGAAGGACGATCTTGCTCGCGTTGCGCACGTCTTCAGGCGATTGCGTGACGTGCGTCTCCGCGCCGAGATAGTGCAGCGCTTTGAGAACGCTGGTGAGATTGCCCGCTTTGTAGTCGATGACTTGAATCATTATGGTCCCGGAGTAAAAACTATTAAAGCACCGCCAATAGTGATTGCTGCACCCTTCCAGAAGCCGCGACCGAAGTAGCACAGGACGAGAGCGATTACATCGAGGAACAATCCCACGGTGTACCAAATAGTCGCTGCAAGTAAAGCGTTATGTGCAGCTTCGTATGAGGAGTCATTTAGCAAGCTATTTCGTCGCGAGACAAAGTGCATCATCATGAATATGTGAACCGGCGCCAACGATAGGAGAACAAGCCCAACTCTGAAGAGAGCCGGCTTATAGGGGGCTTTCCAGCGAGCTTTCACAACAAGCCCTTCGTACTCGGCAGAATCTCCGCCATCCTTTCGTCACGCGAACATGCCCCGCGCAATGCGCGCGCAAACGCCTTGAAGATCGCCTCTATCTTGTGGTGGTTCGAACGCCCGTACATCGTCTTCACGTGAACGTTGGCCTTGGCTCCGCGAGCGAAGCCGTCAAAGAAGTCGGCCAGCAACTCGGACTGAAAGTCACCTACCAGACGAACTTTTACCTTGTCGTCGACGACATAGGCCACGCGGCCCGAGAGATCGACCGCGGCGACGGCGAGCGTCTCGTCCATTGCCATGACGAAGTAGCCAGCGCGCAGGATGCCCTTCTTGTCGCCAAGCGCCTTGTTGAAGGCCTCGCCCAGCGCGATGCCAACATCTTCGACGGTGTGGTGCTGGTCAACATCGAGATCGCCCTTGCAGGTGAGGGTGAGGTCGAAGCCGCCGTGGCGGGTGAAGAGCTCCAGCATGTGATCGAAGAAGCGGATGCCGGTCGAAACCTTGTAGACGCCGGTGCCGTCGATGTTCAGCTTCAGCGCGATCTGCGTCTCGGTGGTGTCACGCTTGATGGTCGCGGTGCGCGGCTTTCCGCCGGTCGCCCGTGGTTTTGCCTCGGTTACTACTGCTGTCTTCCTGCTGGCGGCCATTGTGGACTAAAACTCCTGGTGATCTTTGGATTCTGTGGTAGTGGAGCCGTACATCGGCTTCCAGCCTATCTCGTCGAGTGATGCCTTCAGGGCTTCAAGGCCGCGAGGGACCTGGTCGCCGATGCCGACGGTGATGCGCACGTAACCGTCGCAGCCGGGGTCGGCGGAGCGGTCCCGCAGCAGCACACCGCGGCGCCGCATGGCGGCGACCAGCTCCTTATGGAGCGGCCCGATCTTCATCAGAACGAAGTTGGCGGCGCTGGGGAAGTAGTGCACGCCCATCTCATCAAGCGCACCCATCACGCGTTCGCGTCCCATGCGGATGTGCTCTGCATACCAGGTGATGTAAGCATCGTCTTCGATGGCGACAGAGAGGCAATCGAGCGCGACACCGTTGACGTTATAGGGCGAGCTGACCTTGCGCAGATAGCCGATGATCTCGGGACTTGCGGCGAGCATGCCGATGCGAAGGTTTGCAAGACCGTAGGCCTTTGAGAACGTGCGCGCGACGATCAGGTTGGGCGTCGCCGCGAGATCGCCGAGGACGGTTTCGCCGTGGAAGTGGAAGTAGGCCTCATCGACCATCAGGACGGCGTGGGGTGCGGCGTTTGCAATGGCGAGAAGCTGCGCGCGGGTGACCGTCGCTCCCGTGGGGTTGTTGGGAGACGCTACGATGATCAGCTTGGTGCGCTCGTTGATGGCCGCCATGAAGCGCTCAAACGGAAACTGAAGTGTCTCGTCGGCCTGTACCTTGACCAGCCGGCGCGTCATCATGGAGATGCTGACGTCGTACATGAAGAAGGAGGGCGGGGCGATGAGGGCTTCATCTTCCTCTTCGAGGAAGGCGCAGCAGATCAGATGAATGGCCTCATCCACGCCATTCGTCAGGATGACCTGATTGGGAGCAAGGCCCAGGTGCGTCGCGACCTTGCGCTCCGCGGGTTCGCGCTCCGGATAGACAGTGAGCTGTTCGGCGGTGATCTGCTTCAAGCGGTCGAGTACCAGCGGCGAGGGCGCCAGCGTGTTCTCGTTGAAGTCCAGACGCAGAGCATCGCGGCCGGCGAGCGGCGGGTGATACTCCGGCATCTCGAGGACGAGACGTCGCGGTTTCACAGTCGCAGTGCTGGACGATGTGCTCATCGTTTTGACCTCATGCGTACGCGAACGCTTTCGGCGTGGCCCGTCAGCCCTTCAGCCGTCGCCAGCGCAATGGCATGCGGACCCAATTTGCCGAGCCCTTTCCGCGTGTAGTCCTGAACGGTAATGATCTTAACGAAATCGAGAACGCTGAGGCCGCCGCGGACGCGACCGACGCGGCCGGTGGGAAGAACGTGGTTGGGACCCGAGACGTAGTCTCCCATCGACTGCGGGGCAAAATCGCCGACGAAGACAGAACCTGCGTTCTGCACCCACTTGACGTCGCTGGCGGAATCGACCGTGAGGTGCTCCGGTGCGAGGCGATTCGTTAGCTCGCGCGCCTCTTCGACCGTCTGGGTGATGAAGATGGCTCCCTGTGCTGCGAGAGACTGCTTCGCGATTTTGTTGTTCTTCGCCTGCAGCTTCACTTCAGCAGCAACATCCTTCGCGAGCTTCTCGTTGCTGGTGATCAGGATGGCAAGCGTCTCAGGGTCGTGTTCGGCCTGGGCGACCAGGTCAGCTGCAATGCCGGGAGCGTAGCCGCGGTCGCTGGTGACGACGATCTCGGTTGGACCTGCGGGCATATCGATACCGCAGTGGCTTGATACGAGCGTCTTGGCGGCGGTGACGAAGAGATTGCCGGGGCCGACGATCTTGTCGACCGGCGCAATGGTGCTGGTGCCATAGGCGAGCGCTGCGATGGCCTGTGCTCCGCCGATTCGGTAGAACTCCGTCACATCGGCGAGATACGCTGCGGCCAGCGTCTCGCGCACTGGCTTGGGCGAGCAAACCACGATGCGACTTACGCCTGCTACCTGCGCAGGCGTGGCCGTCATCAGCAGGGTTGAGGGAAGAGGATAGCGCCCGCCTGGAACATAGCAGCCGACCGAACCGAGCGGCCGAACGATCTGCCCGGTCTTGACGCCGTCAGCAGCATCAAAGCTCCACTCCTGCGGGAGTTGCGCCTCGGCGAAGGCGAGGATGTTTCCTCGCGCGACCATCATGGCCGCCTGCAGCTCGGGTGCAGTCTCCTCCCACGCGGTCTGCATCTCTTCGCGCGTAACCAGCAGGTGCTGATCTTTAGTCAGCCGATCAAACTTTGCAGCATACTTCCGCAACGCAGCGTCGCCGGTCTTCTGGATATCGGCGAGGATACGGCGCACCACGGGTTCCACCTTTGCCGTGTTGACCGCGCCGCGCCGCTCGATCGATGCGATCAGAGCGGTGGCGGATTTCGCGGTGCGTCCGTAGGTCTTTACCAGCTTCATCGTAACGACTCCATTCCCCTTCTACAGAACGACCTTGCTGAGTGGATACTCGACGATGCCGGTCGCTCCCACAGCCTTGAGCTTGGGAATCACGTCGCGAACCTCGGACTCATCGAGGATGGTGTTGAGTGCCACCCATGTGGGGTCGCTAAGCTGGGAGATCGTCGGGGAATTGAGTGCGGGGAGCACGTTGACGACGAGGGGAAGATCCGCAGCCTTCGCATTCAGCATCAGGCCCACGCGTCCCTGCGCGGCAATCGCGGCGTTCAGCATCAGCGAGATGGTTTCGATCTTCGCCTTCTTCCAGTCATCTTTCCAGGCATTCTTGTTGGCGATCAGCTGGGTCTCGCTCTCCATCAGGGTCTCAATGATGCGCAGGCGGTTGGCACGCAGCGAGCTTCCGGTCTCGGTAACTTCGACGATAGCGTCGGCCAGCGTGGGCGGCTTTACCTCGGTCGCGCCCCAGCTGAACTCAACCTTGACGGGAATGTTTTTAGACGCGAAGTAGCGCTTGGTGAACTCGACCAGCTCAGTAGCGATAATGCAGCCAGCCAGGTCCTCGGGTTTCTGGTAGTGCGAATCTTCCGGAACGGCGAGCACCCACTTGACCTTCTGGCGGCTCTGCTTGGAGTAGGTGAGGCTGGTGACGTACTCCACGCTGTGCTGATTCTCAAGCACCCAGTCGTTGCCGGTCAGGCCGGCGTCCAGCGCGCCGTGCTCGACGTAGCGTGCCATCTCCTGCGCACGGACCAGCATGCACTCGATCTCGGTGTCATCGATGGTGGGAAAGTAGCTACGGCCGCTGGCATAGATATTCCAGCCGGCACGCTGAAACAGCGCGATGGTTGCGTCCTGCAGGCTTCCCTTGGGGATTCCGAGCTTCAGCTTCTTCTGCACGTTGCTCATTACTTCTTCTCCGTTTCGATCTTTTTGGTGAAGCAGCTTACGGTCCCCTCGTGGCAGACAAGGCCATCGCCCTCGACCTCGACGCGGAAGAGCAGGGCGTCGTTATCGCAGTCGGTGGAGGCCTCGATGATGCGGAGGCGATTTCCGCTGGTCTCGCCCTTCATCCACAGCTTGCTGCGGGTGCGGCTCCAGAAGGTGACGAAGCCGGACTCCAGCGTCTTCTGGTAGCTGGTCTCGTTGAGGAAGCCCAGCATGAGCATTTCGCCGGTCTTGTAGTCCTGGACGATGCCGGGGACGAGGCCGTCCATCTTGGCAAAGTCAATCTGGGGTGCTGCGGTCTGGGGTGCTTCAGCCATTTCAAATCTCCATTCGTTCGTTGACACGTAAAAAGGCCCGCTCGCGGTATGCGCGTTGAGCGGGCCTTTTGGAATCCTGTGGTCTGCGCTTCGTTACTTCGCACCACCGGACATAGCCGCCAACACGCTCTGCGCATGATGATGGTGATGATGTCCGTGATGGAGGTTCAGCGAACGCATCGCACCTTCAGAGTAGCGTCGGCTTCGCCGTAAGTCAACAGCCTACGCCAGACCCGTGTGCGTCCAGCCCCTGTAGTTTGCTGATTGCAGGGAATCTGCCGCAAAACATTGCTCATTGACGAAGATGTCGTGGTTCCGTACTCTTCCCCTGCAACTGCGAACGTATCTTGATTGAGGAGTTTCCTCTGTATGCGTATTCTTCGCAACTTCCTGGTCGCCGTAACGCTGTTATCCACCCTGCCCCTCACCCTGACGGCCCAGAAGTCCTCGCCCAAGAAGCCGGCGACTGCGTCGGCTGCCACCACCGACAAGATCGACATCAATACGGCGACTGCTGACCAGCTCAAGGCTGTGCCCGGAATCGGCGATGCCTATGCAAAGCGGATCATCGATGGGCGCCCATACACCGCGAAGAATCAGCTGGTCTCCCGCGGAATCCTGCCCCAAGGCGTCTACGACAAGATCAAGGACCAGATTGTCGCGACCAAGCCAAAGAAGTAGCACGTAACCAGGGTTGGAGGATACTTTCTCTTCCAGCCCTTACAGCACCTCTGAGGACCCTTACTTCAGGTCCATCACTGCAATGCGGCCGTCAGACTGAAAGCTGCCGCCGGTTGCCGTCTTTGCATCGAGCAGCGGATTGGCCGGTGTCACATAGGCCGCACTCGAAAACGCTCCGGCAGCGTCGAAGCTGTGAACCAGGTAGTCGCGTTCTTTATCGACCTCGGGGTCGATCTTGTGCGTGACACCGCCCGTACGCTGGTCCGTCTCAAAGCCGATATCGTGAGTCGCAGAACCCACCCATAGCGGCCTTCCGTCAACTGTCTTGTCCGTCTGCCAGACGCGGAGATGATGTCGCTCGGCGGCCACCATCAGAGGATCAGCACGCGCAAATGACAGGTCCTGCGGTCGCCCGAACAGGTATAGCGTGCTCATCGGCATGGCGGTGTAGGCCTCATGGCTCAAAGTTTTCAGGAGCCCATTGAGAATGGCATCCTGAACGGACCTGTCGACGGCCACCCAGCCCGCGGCTTTGAAGGCTGCCTCCACCTGTTCTATGGTTCCGAGTAGCGCGAAGTTAACCATGTCGCCGGGATGACCATCCCCGGAGGCAACATCGGAGACCTGGCGTGGAATATCGGCGAAGATGCCAGGTTCGATCCGGGAACTGATGGGCGGTCTCGCGGTCGGGGTCGTCGCCACCTTCGGGGGATTCGTGAACTTGAGTTCGACTTTGTACTCGCCGCTGAAGCCTAGATCGCTGCTCGTATTAATGCCAAGGTAGAGCTCCCCGGTCGTCGGCATCGTGATCTGGCCGGAAGCTCCGACTAAAAAGGGAACAGAGGCATCGGTATTGCCCACCCTACCCACAAGAGCGCCGACCTTTGCGCTGTTCAGAGGGAACTGTCGCAGCAGGTCCTTCCATCCGCGATCCAGGCCGTCCGGGGTCGCTTCGCGAGCATCGGCGAACGTGATCTTGCCGCTGGCGGTGAACGAGGCGACCTCGCCGGCGGCAACGATCGCTCCCGTGTCCACCCAGCCCGCGCCGTCGACCGTAAGCTCGTATTTTTTCTTATGCGCAGCAACCGCAGCTGCAGTCATAAGATGCTTGTCCCGCATGCTTACAATCGGCTGCACGCCGGGCCCGATGGATGAGTTCTTTGCGGGGGTCGCGGGGAGGGAAGCAGACGCCGACGTGACCGGGGCCTGTGGCGGGATACTGGCAGGCGTTGTCTGCGTAGCGGCTGGAGGCGATGTTTCCATCTGAGCGCAGGCCGGGGAGAGGCCTGCAGTGGCAACCAGATACAGAATTAGCCGTACCGCAGCCGGCAGCCTCATGCTCTGGTTCTGTTGAAAGTGCTGCATATCGAGTCCCCACTTAAGATGCTCAACCCTGTCAATCGGCTTTTGTCGCTCCAATCTTTCAGCGGACGCTCAGCAATAAAGGCCTCCGCAAGAAAACGGCCGCCGGAATCTCGGCGGCCGCGGTCTGTTTCTCGAGTCCGGAGCTAGTAACGGTACTGCTCAGCCTTATAGGGTCCATCGACTGAAACTCCGAGATAGTCCGCCTGCTTCTTCGAAAGCGTTGTCAGCTTGACCCCGATCTTCTCCAGATGAAGCCGTGCGACCTCCTCATCGAGCCGCTTGGGAAGGATATAGACGCCAGGCTTGTACGTGTCCTTGTTCTTCCACAGATCGAGTGCCGCCAGCGTCTGGTTGGAGAAGCTGTTCGACATCACGAAGCTCGGGTGCCCAGTGGCGCATCCCAAATTCACCAGGCGGCCCTCGGCGAGCACGAAGATGCTGTTCCCGCCGGGCAGCGTGTACTTGTCTACCTGGGGTTTGATGTTCAGCCGGGTGACGCCAGAGGCGGCGTTGAGGGCATCCATCTGGATCTCATTGTCAAAGTGGCCGATGTTGCAGACGATCGCCTGGTCCTTCATGGCCTGCATGTGCTCATAGGTGATGACGTCCAGATTTCCCGTGCAGGTGACATAGATGTCGCCAATGCCGAGCGTTTCTTCAATGGTGGTGACTTCGTAGCCTTCCATCGCAGCCTGCAGCGCATTGATGGGATCAATCTCGGTGACGATGACCCGAGCGCCCATGCCGCGCAATGAACGTGCCGAGCCCTTGCCCACATCGCCATAGCCGCAGACCACGGCCACCTTGCCGGCGACCATGACGTCGGTGGCGCGCTTGATGCCGTCCACCAGCGACTCGCGGCAGCCGTACAGGTTGTCGAACTTCGACTTGGTCACCGAGTCATTGACGTTGATGGCGGGCACGAGCAGCTTGCCCTGTTCCATCATCTTGTACAGGCGATGAACGCCGGTCGTCGTCTCTTCGGCGACGCCCTTCCACTCCTTTGCAATCTTCTGGAAGTGAGTCGGATCTTCCGCGTGAATCTTCTTCAGCAGGTTCTTGATGACCTGCTCTTCCTGGTTGCCGGAAGGTGTGTTGACCCAGTCATCGCCCTTTTCCAGATCGACGCCCTTGTGGATCAACAGAGTGACATCGCCACCGTCGTCGATGACGATCTGCGGACCAAGGCCGCCCTTGTGGCGCAGCGCCTGATCGGTGCACCACCAGTACTCCTCAAGTGTCTCGCCCTTCCAGGCGAACACAGGGACGCCGGCAGCGGCGATCGCGGCGGCAGCGTGGTCCTGGGTGGAGAAGATGTTGCAGCTTGCCCAGCGCACATCGGCGCCCAGGGCCACCATCGTCTCGATCAGCACGGCGGTCTGGATCGTCATGTGGAGCGATCCCGTCACCCGCACTCCCGCAAGCGGCTTCGAAGGAGCGTACTTGTTGCGGATCGCCATCAGGCCGGGCATCTCCTGCTCGGCGATATCGATCTCCTTACGTCCAAAGTCCGCCAGGGACAGGTCGGCAACCTTGTACTCGGTTGCTACTGCCGCTTTGTCGATGGTTGCTGTCGCCATGAAAGGCACCTCTCTTGAGTTAGTCAGAATCTCTTTGATATCGGCGAGAAATATACGGTTTGCGCTCTTCAAGGATACCACCCGCAGGCATATTGCCCGGGTTCCGAGAAGGCCTGCGTTGAGCGCGTGCTAGCCCTTGGTAGCCGCGCTATCTTTTGCCTGAAGCCATTTGGTCCCGAGGCTGACCGCAGCCGCTGCAAGCGCAAGTACGGCCACTGCATACAGCCCGTTCGAAAAGCTGTGGGTCGCCTCCCGAAGTCGCCCCGTGACATACGGGCCGACAAACCCCCCAAAGCCTCCCAGTGTCGTGATCAGCGCTACTCCCGCCGCCGCGGCCGTGCCTGCCATGGTGCGCGTCATCAACGCCCAGAAGGGTCCCATCGTGCTCCACAGGCCCATGGCTGCAAGGCAGAACGCGCAGAGTGCGACGGGGACGCTGTGAGCCAGCCCGGCCCACGTAAATCCAACTGCGGCTAGCGCCATGCATCCGGCAAGATGACCGCTGCGCTCATTCCACTTGTCTGAGCTCCACCCCACCAGCACAGTGAATAACGCAGCCAGCAGATACGGTACCGTGGCATAGCGCGCGATGGTGCTGGCATCGCGTCCGGCGGCTCCTGACAGGCTGTCGAGCATCAATGGCATCCAGAGGTTGACGATGTAGACGCCGATCTGGATCGTGACATAGACGAAGGCGAGCATCCAGACCGCCGGCATGCGAAACGCATCCTTGAAGTCGTGATGCTTTGTCGCTCCATAGAGGGCGCGGTCCGCCTCAAGCTCCTTTAACAGCCATGTGCGCTCGCCCGGCTGGAGCCAGTTCGCTTCCGCGGGTCCATTCTTGAGCACGAACAGTACCGAGATCCCTAGAAGCATGGTGGGGATACCCTCCGCGATAAAGAGCCACTGCCACCCCTGTAATCCCATTACGCCGTCCAGCCGCAGCAGTGCGCTCGAAAGCGGTGCACCGACCACACCCGCCAGCGAGGTTGCAGTCATGAACTTGGCGACGGCGCGTGCGCGCTCGTGCGAGGGATACCAGAAGGTGAGATACAGCAGCATCCCCGGAACAAATCCGGCCTCGCCTACGCCAAGAAGAAACCGCATGATGTAGAACGACGTGGCGGAATGGACGAAGGCCATGCAGGCTGCGATCACGCCCCACGTAATCATGATGCGGGCAATCCACACCCTGGTGCCGACACGCTGCACCATCAGGTTGCTGGGCATGTCGAAGATCGCGTATCCAAGGAAGAAGATACCGGCGCCTGTGCCGTACACCGTATCGCTGAAGCCGAGCTGCCGCTTCATGTCCATCGCGGCGAAGCCGACGTTTACGCGATCGACATAGGCGACGATATACAGCAGAAAAAGATAAGGAATAATCCGCCAGGTAATCTTGCGGTAGAGCGAGCGCTCCACGACTGCTGGTGAATCCACTGTTCCGCTCGGAATCATCGCTCCTACTCTATAGGAGCTTAGGCGGAATGCGCGACCGCCCTCTCGGCCTCCAGCAGCTTCCGCTTGCGTTCTGTACCCCAGCGATACCCTGTTAGCGAGCCATTCTTTCCAACCACGCGATGGCAGGGCACCACGACCGCCACCGGATTTGCCGCGCAGGCACCGGCTACTGCTCGAGTCGCGGTCGGCGCCCCCAGTTCTGCGGCAAGCTGAGAGTAGCTCCGGGTCTCCCCGCGAGGTATCTGCTGCAAGGCATTCCACACGCGCTGTTGAAATGCAGTCGCTCGGACGTCGATCGGGAAGGTAGCAGCTGTCGGGCTCTCGCTCATCTGGGCGGCGATGAAGTGGATCGCATCCGCGAGCCATCCATTCCGCGGCGTTTCGCGGGACAGCTCCGCATTGGGGAAACGCTGTCGCAGAGCCCCGATCACATCATCATCGTTATCTCCAAACGTGATCGTGCAGACACCTTTGTCTGTGGCCGCAACCAGCATCCTGCCCAGAGGACTCTCCGCCGTTGCATAACGAATTGCCAGACCATCCGCGCCGTTCCGCATCTCTCGCGGAGTCATTCCGAGCCGCCTTCCGCTGTTCTCATAAAGTCTGCTGCTCGAACCGAAACCTGCTTCGTAGATCGCATCGGTAACGCTCATCTTCGACTCCCTGATGCTGCGATCAAAGCTCTTCATGCGCAGCTGTCTTGCATATTCGGCGGGACTGATTCCGAGCACGCGCTGGAAGGCACGGTGAAGTGTGAGCCGATGGACTCCTGCGGCCGCAGCCATCTTCGCCGTGCTTGTACGGTCGCGTCCGTGGTGTTGGACGAAAGCCGTGGCCCGTGCAACCGCCTGCGCCATGGGATCAAGTACCGCTTCTGTTCGTTCGGGGCGACATCGCAGACACGGTCGATATCCCGCCCGCAAAGCCTCAGCCAGCGTACGGAAGAACTCCACGTTGGCCGGCGAAGGGCGACGGCTGGGACAGCTCGGTCTGCAAACAATCTTCGTCGATCGGACAGCGTAGAAGAACGACCCATCTGCCCGTGAGTCGCGGTCCAGCACCTGTTGCCAGTGTGCGGCATGGAAGCCATCGGAGAGGGTGCCTGCAGCCATCGTCATGACACTATCTTCCCGCATACCGATGCGAGACTGCACTCCGCTTTGTTCGCGCAAAGTGTGAGGGCGGCCCCATCGCGGGACCGCCCTCATCTTCGTCAGAATGGAAGAAGCTACTTCGCTGCAACCAACGCCTGCGCCTGCTCCTTGAGAGCCTGTGCCTTGTCGGTCGCCTCCCAGGTGAAGCCCTCTCCTGTGCGTCCGAAATGGCCGTAGGCGGCCGTCGCCTTGAAGATCGGGCGGCGCAGCTGCAGGGTCTCGATGATGCTCTTCGGCGTCAGCGAGAAGTTCTTGCGCACCAGCTCTTCCAGCTTCGTCTCATCGATCTTGCCGGTACCGAAGGTGTCGACCAGAACGCTCACGGGTTCGGCAACGCCGATCGCGTAAGCAAGCTGCACCTCGCAGCGGTCGGCTAGACCGGCAGCGACAATGTTCTTGGCCACGTACCGAGCCATGTAGGCGGCCGAACGGTCCACCTTGGTGGCGTCCTTGCCGCTGAAGGCTCCGCCGCCGTGACGGCCCATACCACCGTAGGTGTCAACGATGATCTTGCGGCCGGTCAGTCCGGTATCGCCCATCGGCCCACCCACAACAAAGCGGCCTGTCGGGTTGATGTGGTACTTGGTGTTTTCGTCCAGAAGCTCCGCCGGAATGACGGCCTGGATGACATTCTTAAGAATGTCCGCACGAAGCTCGTCGTTGCCGATGTTCTCCGCATGCTGGGTCGAGATGACAACCGCATCCACGCGCACAGGCTTGTTGTTTGAGTCATACTCGACGGTAACCTGGCTCTTGCCATCGGGACGCAGGTACGACATCAGACCGTTCTTGCGCACTTCGCTGAGCTTCAGGGTCAGCCGGTGAGCAAGGGAGATCGCGGCGGGCATCAGCTCGGGCGTCTCGTTGGTGGCATAGCCGAACATCATGCCCTGGTCGCCCGCTCCGCCCGTATCCACGCCCATAGCGATATCGCCGGACTGCTTATTGATGGTCGAGATCACGGCGCAGGTGTTCGAATCGAACCCATAGAGAGCATTGTCATAACCGATCGAAGCAACCGTTCCACGCACCAGGCTCTGGAAGTCCACATAAGCCTTGGTCGTGATCTCGCCGGCGATGACCACCAGGCCAGTGCAGGTCAGGGTCTCGCACGCCACACGGCTATAGGGATCCTGCGCCAGGCAGGCATCAAGGATGGCATCAGAAATTTGATCGGCGATCTTGTCCGGATGGCCTTCCGTGACGGACTCGCTGGTGAAGAGAAAACGCTCGCGTGTAGCCAAATGAAGCTCCTTCAGAGGGCGGACCTTCTGTGGCCTGCGCCCTATCGGTTGTACAACCCTCTCATTTTACCTGTTGGGGAAAGAACTTTACCGACTTTGCCCACTCAACGGAAAGACTATGCTCCAAATGGGCCGATTTACACATTAAACGGGTGTAAGTCATCGTCTTGCGATAACAGAGGTCTTGCAATAAAAGAGGGCGTCCGCTCGAACAGACAGGACAGGGCCTACAGGAAGAGCCTGCCGTGGAAGACGAATCTCCAGACGCTCCACCCCAGGGCTGCGAGCCCCAGGATCATGGCTGCGACTCCGAGCCAGCGAGAGTCGATACCGGGGGAAGCGCTTCCCGCACGGCTTCTTCGGACGTTCTCCGCAAATTCGGTCCAGCCTTCTTCCTCGGTCTCTGAAGCGATCGTGCGTACCGCATTCTCAAACTGCTCGACCCAGCCAGACTCTTCCAGCCCGACCGCCTTCAGATAACTTCGTAGAATCCCTTTACGGAAGACGCCACCGGGCAGGTCCGCATACCGACCCGCCTCCAGCGCTTCCAGATGATGGAGCGAAACTTTCGTGACCTCGCAGATGCTCTCAAGGCTGACCTGCCTTCTTTCACGTTCCATTCGCAGTGCGTCGCCGAATTGTTCCATTCCGCTCCGTTTCCCTGTGAAATCAATCTCTTGTGCTAAGAATTCACGGTTTTCGGCAGGATAGTCCGCTGTTTTTCTGAAGTCAAAGGTCAGGAATCTCCCTAGGTTACTGGAATCAAAGTAGTTAGTTAAAATTTCCCAAAATGGCACTACTTGGAAACGGCGCCATCTATATTCAGTCGCAGGCCGCTGGCTTTTGACGCTGCTTGGTGTCCCTTTTATCATCAGGGGAAGTCAAAGCTCATTTGCTGCCGTCAGCCACGCAGGCAGATTCGTTCAGCAGTTTTCCCCCGAGAACGGGAATGTCCCTGAAAGGCCAGCTCGAAGCGAGTGCGGATATCCCTCCCATCTTCAATCCCTGTGTCGCGGGTGACCCTCTTCGCCGTTCTCTTGTTTCTGGTCGAGGTCTACCAGGGAACCTCGCTGCTCTTCGCGCTATCGGCCTTCGTATTTATTGTTCTGGCAGGTATCACCTTCAATCTTGCCGGAGGTCTCTCCAAACCCTCGGGCGGTTACGTTTTCTTTTACGCCTTGCTGGCCGTCATCGTCGGATTGGTAACCAAGGCTGTACTGGGTGAAGCAGCTGATTCCAACCTCTCGCTTCCGCTGCTTACCATGCAGATCTATGCCGGAACAATGGTCTCCATGCTGGTTGCGGTCCTCGTAGCCCGGAAACTGACCCTCAAACAACCCCTGCTGGCAAATCTTGTAACCGACGCCAATATGGAGCGCGCAGGGTATGGCTGCATGATCACAGGGGTGGTGATCTATATTTTGCTCGTATCGCAGCCCGTAGAGTCTGGCGGCATCATAAGCGCTTTGCAGCAGCTCAACCAGTTCCTTCCAATGGCCATGATCCTTGGGGTCGTCCACGAGATGCGAAGAACGGGAGGGAGGCGCAGCGTAAACCTTCTCGTCCTGGCTTCGGCATCCATATCAATGGGGCTGGGATTGCTCGGTTTCTCGAAGGAAGGAATCTTCACGCCGCCGGCCTGTTGGCTGATCACGGTCGCTTCCATGGGTTACCGCTTTTCCAAGGCTCAGATCGCCGCTTGGCTGGTTGCGATCTTCATCATGGTGCACTACCTGGTTCCCTATGCGCAGTACGGAAGGAATTTGCCGGGTCCGGAGTTCTCCGATCGAGTTCATGTTGCATTGACTCTCCTCAGCGATCTCGAGACCACTCGCGCGAAATACAAGGAGAACGAGGCGGACTCATCCAGAGAGGGCTACTTCAACGAAAGCCAGGGATTTCTGGACAGGCTGCAGATGATCTATCCGGATGACGCTCTCAATGCCCTTACCGAGCGAATTGGCCCCATCGGATCCGCTCCGGTCCTGTCGGGCATTGCAAATGTCGTTCCCAGGTTTCTGTGGCCCGATAAGCCGACGATCAAATGGGGCAATCTGTACGCCCGTCAGATGGGCATGATCGGCCCCGACGACACGACTACCGGAATCTCCTTCAGCGCGGCAGGCGAGTCCTACCATATTGCCCGGTGGTTCGGAGTCTTCTTCCTGACCTGTGTCATCTGGATCATCCTGTTCATTGTGTTCGATTCTCTTTGTGGCGATACCAGCCGGTCACCCTGGGGACTGCTCGCGCTTGCGCTCTTTGCTCATGCAGCGCCCGAGGGTGGTGTCAGCAACACCATCTATCTGGTCTCTTACACCGCCTTTGGAATCGTCTTTGCGGCCATGGCGGCCGCCTATGTCATGCCGATCTTGGGAATTCTCATCAAGGGTCCGTCCCGGTCAGAGCTTCCTCCGCCTCTGCCCATCAGGAGCTCTCCAAGGCCCCGACGATCCCTTCCTTCGTCGGGCACAGGACGATAGGCTCTTCTGCTGCCATACACTAGAGGGAGCATGAATAAACTCGTCGTCGGCAATCTCGTTCACCGTCCCCTCCGTTCTCTGATCAGCGCCCTGGCCATTGCCATCGAAGTGATCATGATTCTCTCGATTACGGCGATTCTCCTCGGCAAGATCAGCGGGTTCAAGGCGCGGCAGAACGGCATTGGGATGGACATGATCGTGCGTCCCGCCACGACAAACAACTTCCTCGGCATGAGCGGAGCCGGTGCGTCCATCAAAGTGGCCGACGTCGTACGGAAGATTCCCCACGTCGCCGTCGTCGCACCGGTCAACATCGCGGTGACCAGCTCTCTGGACAGCATCTACGGGATCGAATACCAAAGCTTCAACGCGCTGCTGCCATTTACGTTTCTGTCCGGTACTCCTTTTCAGGGACCCGATGACGTCATCGTTGACGACTACACCGCCACCGGAAAGAAGGTGGGCGACACCATCAAAATACTGAATCACGACTTCCGAATCAGCGGCATCGTCGAGCACGGCAAGGGCGGCCGCAAATTCATCCCGATTGACACAATGGGATCTCTGAACGGAACTGAAGGAAAGGCATCAGCGTTCTACATCAAGACCGATGACCCGCCGCGGTACCAGGAGGATGTTCGCAAAGCGATCCTGGCTACACCCGGCATGAATCAGTACGACGTAAGGACAGCGGAGGAATATCTCTCTGCGATCTCGCCCACAAAATTGCCCTACATGAGCACTGCAATCAATGTTGTGGTGGGAATCTCACTGGTCATCGGCTTTCTGGTGATCTTCCAGTCCATGTATACGGCTGTTATGGAAAGAACGCGGGAGATTGGAATCCTTAAATCGCTCGGGGCCTCTCGAACTTATATTGTTTCGCTGGTTCTGCGTGAGACGGCCCTGATCGCGGCTGTCGGAATCGCGCTCGGCGTTGCCTCCAGTTATCTCCTCAGCTCCGTTCTGAGCGCTCGTTTTCCCACGCTGGACTTTGTTATCAATCTGCCCTGGGTGTGGAAGTCGGTGGTAATCGCCTTTATTGGCGCGCTCTGTGGGGCGGTATATCCTGCTTATAAGGCCGCAAGCAAAGACCCTATCGACGCTTTGGCTTACGAATAAGGCGTTGAACTCTCAAGATGAGATTCAAGGCTGCCGGATATCGCCGCAATACGCTGCGCTCGATGTAGGCATATCGTCTTGGCGTGTTGAGAATGCAGCAATCGCCCAGAAGGGCACCTGATGTATGGAGCGACTCAAAGCCCAATTTCAAAGAAGTATCTGCCGGCTTTCCCGCGTGAGCGGGGTTGCGGCGATCGAACTGGTTCTGCTCGCCGTAGCCGCTTTATTCGTGGCGCTGCATGGCCTTCATCTGCGGGCAGACTTTCCCAACCACTCCCCATGGATGGACTGGGCGAAGTATACCGATGAGGGATGGTACGGGGATGCCGCGATCCGCCACTTCCAACGTGGCGGCTGGTATGTCCCAGGCGACTTCAACCCCGCTGCCGCACTGCCGGTCTGGCCGCTTGCGGAATCGCTCGTCTTTCATTTCACAGGCGTCAATGTGATCGCAGCGCGTGGTCTAGCAGTGGCCATCTTCGCCATGATTCTGGCATGCGTCTATCTCCTCGTTCGCCGCTGGCAAAACCTTCAGGGTTCGGGCGAGTCCACATCTCTTGCCCCGGCGGTCTCCGTTCTTCTGCTGTCCGTAAGCCCCTTCTGCTTCGCATTCAGCCGAATGGCGATCCTCGAACCCATGCTCATCGCCCTTACGCTGCTCGCGCTTCTGTGCGCATCGTATCTGCCGCCCGGAGACCTGCCCGCAGATGAAAGAGGCTGGTGGAGCAGGACCCTGCCTGCCGTTGCTGTTGGCATTCTCCTCCCCCTCATGGTGCTTACCAAGACAACGGCGGTTTTTCTCTTTCCTGCGGTCGGCTGGCTCGTCTTCGCCCGTCGTGGATATCAGGTACGCGCAACCCTCCGAGCAGCTGCGCCGATCACTCTTCTTGCGCTCTCCCTCTGGGGCCTTTACTACGCGCTGGTGGTTCGTCCCCACTTCCTCGAGGACTACCGCTATCTTTTTTCGGCCAACTCTTATACGGGGATCAACCTTCAGAACATCTTCGATGTTTTGTCGGAAGCCCTCTCTGATGGAATGTGGATCGGCCCTGTCCTTTATTCATTTGCCATTCTGGCCGCGCTCTATGCGTTCCTGATCCGTCCGCGGCTGCTCAAAAATCCTCTTGTTGTTGCCGTGGCCCTTTGGGCCGCAGGATATTTTGCGTTCATCCTCTATCACGACAATCTCCAGCCCCGGTACTATCTCGTTACGGTCGTCCCGGTCACCATCTTCATGGTGCTTGTGTTTGAGCAGGGTTTTCGGAAAGAGAACTGGTGCAGGCCTGCCACGATCCCTGCCGCTATGGTCTGCACGGCAGCCCTGATAGCCTTGGCCGTTGCAGACGCCAGGCAGACGCTGAGCTACGTCCGTCACCCGGAGTACAGCTTCGTGACCGCGGCCCAGCAGATTCGCAGGATCATCGATTCGGACCGCACACATAATCCGCTTGTACTCTCGATCAGTGGCTCCGACCTCTCCCTGATTACCGGTCTGCCGTCGATCTGCGACGACTTTGGCACCATGGAGCTGGAAGACCGTGTGAAGAGATATCACCCCGGCTGGTACGTCGCCTGGAACCAGGTGGACGACGACAAGATGGATGTCCTGACAGCTGTCTATCATCTCCAGCGAGTAGCCGCATTCCCAGCCATGGACGACCCGGAGAGAAATCTGATGATCCTCTACCGGCTGGATCCTGTTCAGCGTCCGAAGCGGGGCCGGCCCATCCATCGTCAGCCCCGTCTGGTCCCCGCCAATTTCGACCATGGATCATCCGGATTGAAACAACGGCGCTGATTCCCGGTCAAGTAGTACAAACTGCTGCATCCATGGCTTCCGGTTTCGCATCCATGCTTATGAGTCAGAGGTAATGTATCCTCTGAACTATCAGCGATCTGTCACGTCGGTCATGAAAAATCTTCCCAATCCGGAATGCCGGATGGGCGGGCCAAATCCCAAGGAGAGCTATGCCGAGTCAACAGGAGGTGAGATGGTCACAGCTGAAGGTAGGCCTCATCGTCCTGGTGGCTTCCGTAGTTTTGGTGACCTTGCTGTTCCTGATGACCAGCTCCGCAGGTCTCGGCATCTTTTCTCATAAGCTGACCATTACCACCTACTTTGAAAACTCCGCCGGTCTTAAGCCTGGAGCGGCCGTCAATCTGCAGGGCGTTACCATCGGAACCGTGAAGACTGTGACCGTCATCGCCAGCCCTGACAGAAAATTGACTCCGGTCAAAGTCGTGATGAAGCTCAACGAGAAGTACGCCGACGAGTTAAAGAAGGATTCGAAAGCCTCGCTGACGACCATCGGTGTGCTGGGCGATACGGTGGTTGATATCAACAGCCAGTTCGCCGTAGGCCCTCCGCTACGCGACGGCGATGAGCTCAAGACGCTTGAGACTCCCAGTCTTACCGACGTGGTCAAGGCAAGCCAGGGAACGATCGAAAGCCTCAATGTGATCCTCGCCAAGATGAATACGATCGTCGATAACCTTCAGACCGGCAAGGGATCGATCGGCCAGCTCATCAATAACCCCGATCTCTACAACAAGCTCAACGGCACGGTGGACGAGCTCCATAAGCTCACCGTCAACCTGAACAAGGGTAAGGGAACCATCGGCAAGCTCATCAACGATGATTCGCTCTACAACCGGTTGAACGATACGACGGCGAAGCTTCAGGACATTACCAACGATCTCGATGCAGGCAAGGGTAGCGCCGGCAAGCTGCTGAAGGATCCCAGCCTCTACGACAACCTGAACTCCACGCTGAAGCACGCCAACTCTCTGATGGCCGAGGCCGATGCAGGCAAGGGGGGCCTTGGGCTGCTGGTCAAGGATCCGAAGTTTCGCCAGCAACTGAACGACACGGTGACCCAGGTCAATGAACTGGTCTCAGGGATCAATCAGGGCCGCGGTACCCTCGGGAAGCTCGCAACCGAAGACACCCTGCACACCAATATGAACAACCTTCTGACCAACAGTTCCGATCTGGTTACGGCGGTCCGTCAGAATCCAAAGAAGTATCTGACCATTCACCTCAAGATCTTCTAAGAGAGCTCTGCGGGAAACACATCTGCTCTGTGACAGAGTGGGCTTTTCTTCGCCTTTGCGGCGGAGTACTGTTTTGCTTATCAGTTCTTCATTTGCCCGCTCGTTTCCTAGGAGAGCCATGACTTCTATCCGCTTCAAAGTTGTTCTTTCTGCCATGGCAACCCTGCTTTGCCTCTCCTCTGCTGTCGCGGAGGACGTCTCCGGACCAAAGACTGCTCCCAGAAAACCTCAGATCTTCGATCTCTCAGCGATCGATACCACAGCCGACCCTTGCGTGGACTTCTACCAGTACGCCTGCGGGAACTGGCGCAGGAACAATCCTATTCCCCCTGACCAGACGCGCTGGGGCCGCTTTAACGAGTTGGCCGAGTACAACAATTACCTGCTCTACACCGACCTGAAGGCTGCAGCCGATTCCCCCCGGACTCCTCTGCAGAAGAAGTACGGAGACTTTTTTGCCGCCTGTATGAACTCCGATCTCGCCGACCGGCTTGGAGCAAAGCCCATTCAGCCGATGCTCCAGACCATTGCCGCCTGGAACGACCGCAGGAAGCTTGCGACTCTCTTCGGCAACATGGAAGACAAGTACGCTACCGGATATTTCTTCTCCTTCGGCTCCGATCAGGATCAGAAAGATTCCACGCAACAAATTGGAGAGCTCGACCAGGCGGGATTGGGCCTGCCTGATCGTGACTACTACCTCAATCAGGATGACCGGTCGAAGAAGATCCGTTCTGAGTACGCGGATCATATCGCGAAGATGTTCACGCTCGTCGGCGATACCCCGCAGCAGGCGGAACAGGAAGCGAAGAATGTTCTTGCAGTTGAGACCGCGCTGGCCGAAGGCTCGATGTCGCGCGTGGACCGGCGCGACCCCAGCAACCTGTACCACGTGATGACGATTGCAGAGATTCAGTCGCTCACACCCGACTTCGACTGGAAGGTCTATCTCAACGCGAAGAAGCAGGGCAATCTGAAGACGCTTAACGTCGTGGCGCCTGACTTCTTCAAAGCCATGAACCAGCAGATCGACTCCGCCTCCATGGACGCGCTTAAGAGCTATCTGCGCTGGCACACCATTCATCGGTATGCTCCAAACCTGAGCGACACTTTTGTGCAGGAGAACTTCCGCTTCTTTGCCGCAACCCTTGCGGGCCAGAAGGAGCTGGCGCCGCGCTGGAAGCGTTGTACCCAGGCGACAGATCGCGCTTTGGGAGAGGCCGTTGGCCAGGACTGGGTCGCAAAAAACTTTCCCCCGGCAGCCAAGGACAGTATGGAGAAGCTGGTGAAAGCGCTTGAAGTCTCGCTCGATCGCGACATCCAGCATCTGGACTGGATGAGCGACGCCACCAAGGCAGAGGCCAGGAAAAAGCTCGAGGCCTTCCGCGACAAGATCGGCTATCCGGAGAAGTGGCGCGACTACTCCTCCGTCAAGATCGACCGCAATGACCCTGTGGGAAATGCACAGCAGGTCGCGGCATTCAATGACCGCCGGGACCTGGCGAAGATCGGCAAACCGGTGGATGAGAAGGAATGGATCATGACCCCTCCCACGGTGAACGCCTACTACAACCCCGCTCAGAACGATATCAACTTCCCTGCGGGCATCCTCCAGCCGCCTTTCTACGACTTCAAGGCCGATCCGGCGGTCAACTTCGGCGGTATAGGCGTGGTCATTGGCCACGAGATGACGCATGGCTTCGATGACGAGGGAAGCCGGTACGATGCTACGGGCAACGTGCGAAGCTGGTGGACCGACGAGGATCGGAAGAAGTTTGACGAACGGACCGGCTGCGAGGTCAAAGAGTACAGCGGCTTCGAAGTGGCCCCAGGCCAGAACCTGAACGGCAAGCTGACTCTGGGCGAGAACACTGCCGACAATGGCGGTCTCCGCATTGCTTACCAGGCGCTGATGAGCACGCTTGCGGAGGAGAATGCATCCACGACTGCGAAGCAGGACGGCTACACTCCGGCACAGCGTTTCTTCCTCGGCTTTGGGCAGGTGTGGTGCGAAAACGTAACCGAACAGGCAGCGCGCCTGCGGGCGAAGACGGATCCGCATTCCTCCGGCCGCTGGCGCACCAACGGCGCCGTCCAGAACTTCGATGAGTTCGGGAAGGCATTCGGGTGCAAGGTCGGTCAGCCCATGATGCCAGCCAACGCCTGCCGGGTCTGGTAGACGCTGAGGACGCCGGGCGCTTCCTGGAAGAAGCGAAAAGCCCGGCGTCCTCAGGAATTTCCGGTCCCACGGAAGTGGCACAAACTCTCCGCACCTTCTACAATGTGCAGAGGAATTTATCCCTAAAGATTTTGCTCGTAACCGGCGGCTTCACAGTGCAGTCGGGCGCCGGCGAGGATTAAGGAAACGCATGAGGTTGAGCAGGATTGGCCGGGTTTCATTGGCCTTGGTAGTATCCGTTGCATTAGGTCTGGGCGTGACAGCGTGCGGCAGTGGCACGGTGGCTTATCTCTGGGTGCTTGGCACACAGTACAACCAGATCGCGGGATTCAAGGTCGATCACTACTCCGGTAATCTGACGCAGGTAGTGGGCTCGCCTTTCAGCTCGAACGGCACCAACCCCATATCCATCGCCATCAAGCCGGGCGGGCGGTATGTTTACGTTATCAACAAGGGGGTAGACGCATCGGGGACGAAGCCGGCAACTCCAGGCAACATTGCTCTCTTCAGCGTGGGAGGAGACGGTACTCTCACCTTCCAGCAGAGCTATACGAGTCGCGGCAATACCCCGGTCTGGGCTACGGTGGACACGACCGGCAACTATCTTTACGTGCTGGATTCCCTTTACCCGGATACCCCTGAGTATCCGAACCCGAACCATCTCGGTGCAATTACGGTGTTTGCTATCGACGGCAACACCGGTCGCCTTCAGCTCGTTCCCAATCAGCAGATCAAGGACAGCAATCAGACCCAGCTGACCTTCTTCCCCGTAGGCCCTGCGCCAACCATGATGCGCACCTCGGGTAGTTGCCTCTTCACGATGGACACCGGCGATCAGACGATCTTCCCCTATTCCGTGGGAGCCAACGGTCAGCTGACCCTGACGGCCAACTCAACCATCGCGACTGGGGCCGGCAACCTGACCTCGATCACTGCCAACGGAACCTATGTCTATCTGACCGATGCTGCCGTCACCCCCGACAGTCCTGGCGGACGAATCCTTCCCTACACCGTAGGAACGGGGTCCTCGGCCTGCTCGCTGAACACTCTCACCGGTGGCCCAGTCAACAATCTGCCGCTTACTTCCAATCCGGTTTACTCGATGGTCGACAATAAGGGCAAGACGCTCTACGTCCTGAATCGCTCCTCGCTTGATCCGAACAACAAGGCGAGCTCCATCTCGGCCTTCACCATCGATCCCACGACGGGCAAGCTGCAGTTCCTTGGAACGGGCGGAAGTCCGGCGGCCGGCAATCCGTATCCTGTTGGCGCCGGGCCGGTCTGCATGGTGGAGGACCCGACCAACCAGTGGGCCTACACCTCAAACAATATTGATGGAACCATCAGCGGCAAGAGGCTTGATTCCAACTCCGGTGAGCTTCGAGAGTTGCCGAGAAACTCGACATTCCCGACGGTGGGTCAGCCAACCTGCATGGCGCTCAGCGCGGCCGTCAATTAGCGGAATCGTCGGCCACAAGACCGATCTGCTTTCCTCTCCGGCGGGAGGAAAGCAGATGAGATTCCGGTTCCTCTTTAGAGATGGGCCGGTTTGCATCTGGAGTAAGGGAAGCGCATGACGTTGAAGAAGATGGGCCGCGGAGCATTAGCCTCGATAGTGTCCTTGGCAATGGGGCTGGGCCTGACGGCGTGTGGCCGTGACTATACAGTCGGCTATGTCTACGTGACCACGGCATCGGGAACCTCCGGGCTGGTCAACGGCTATAAGGTCGACTATCAGCAGGGCTATCTGACCCAGCTTGCAAACTCGCCCCTGCCGTCGGGAGGCAAGAATCCGGTCACCATCGTCGCCTCGCCCGACCACCTCAGCGTCTATATCATTCACCGTGACGACTCGAACGTCGTACACTTCCTCATCGGTACTGACGGCAAGCTCTATCCGCAGAAGACGTACAACGTCCTCGGTAGCTTCCCCACGGATGCTTCCATCGATGCTGCCGGCAAGTTTCTGTACGTCACCTATACCTACCAGAACACGATCCTTCCTGACGGTACGCAACAGCAGCTCTACACTCCAGCCAATCCCGGCCCCGGGGGCGTAACAATCTTCCCCATCAACTCGGACGGAACTCTCGGCGCTCCCTCAACCTCTGCCCTGGGGCGCAATCCGGTAAAAATCTCAGCGACCGATCCCAATCACTTCGTCTATGTGATCGCACAGGACTCTGCGACGACCAGCAATCTGTTCGGCTTCTCCCAGAACCCCACCACAGGTGCTCTCACCCCGCTCCCCGGAGTGACGATCAATCCCGGCAATGTGGTCTCCACGGGCTTCCCTTCCGGGAGCACCCCCGCAGGTGTCATCGTTGATGCCACGGGAAGCCACCTGTACGTCACCGATCAGGCATTGAACGATGTAATGGGATACAGCATTGGCTCAAATGGCATACCAACGCTCGTTGCCTCTGCGACAACGGATGCCGGTCCGACCGGCATGACGATTGATGCAAGCGGAAAGTATCTCTTTGTAGCCGCCAATGGCGCGGGCGCGGTCGATGGCTACACATTCGGCGCCAGCGGTGAGCCAGTGCGGTCAACGGTGTCCTCCAGCGTTCAGGTCGGGACCGGACCAACCTGTCTGGGAATGATCGGAGCGCCAAGCTCTGGACAGCCATCCCACGGAATCTATCTCTATACCTCGAATTCGCTGAGCAACAACGTCTCCGGAAACCAGATGGATGCCTCGACGGGCCGCCTCTTCCAGGTTCAGAGGACGCCGTTCAGCGCGAATGCTTTGCCTTCCTGCCTCGTCACCGTGCCCATTGTCTCCGGGCGATAGCAGACAGCAGAAGGTGTGAAGTTAAAATGGATGTAAGGCGACGCGAGCCGCCGGATGAAGGAAAAGGATGAGTTTGACAGGAAAGAAATTCGAGTCGACACCGGAAGGAAAGGCAAACGCCTCCGGAAGGCCACGTTTGATCTCACGGCTCGCTTCGGCAATGCTGTTGACCGGCGCGCTCGGTCTGACTGCCTGCACGCGCGACTATACCGTCGCCTACGTGTACGCCACCGCTGGGAATGCCGGCATCAATGAGTATGGCGTCGACTACCGCTCCGGTGCACTGATTCCGATTGCCGGATCGCCTGTGGCCGCCGGCAACAATCCCGTCAAAATCATCGCCTCTCCCAACGGCCTGTTTGTCTACGTCCTCAATCAGGGCGACTCGACCGTTCAGCAGTTCGCAGTGGAGACCGAGACTGGAAAGCTGACCTCGAAGAACACCTATCCCACAGGATCGCAGCCGACGTCGCTTGCAATCGATCCTGCGGGCAAGTTCCTGTACGTGACATTCAAATATCAGCAAGGGTACTCTGACGCCAAACCCGGACCCGGCGGCGTTGACATCTTCCCCGTCAGCTCAGATTTCTCGCTTGGTACTCCTACCGTTCAGCCCGTGGGCAACAATCCGGTTGGGGTCACTTACACGAACTTCAACAACTACGTTTACGTCATCGATGCTGAGCCGGCGACGGCCACCAGCTCGGCGGTCGGCTGGATTCTCGCCTTCTCGGCCAACACCTCCAATGGAGCGCTCACCCCCATCGGAAAGACCAGCATCTCGGTCGATGGCACCGGAAAGACCGTCGCCACCGGATATGGTGCTGGAACCAGCCCCAGCTCGATCGCGGTCGATCCCGCCTCCCGCTTCCTTTACGTGACGGATCGGGCCACCAACCAGCTTTACGGAAACATCGTCATCTCCGGCGGCCTGCTCCAGCCGATGCAGAACTCACCCTTCGCTACCGGCCTGCTTCCGGTCGCGGTTACTGTCGACCCTCGCGGCAAGTACCTGTTCGTCGCCAACTATAACGACAACACCGTCAGCGCCTATGCGATCGACCAGCCAACCGGAGCTCCCAGCGGCTCTGTGGGATCGGCGGCCACCAAGGTTGGCACCGGACCCAGCTGCCTTTCCATTGAGCCCGCGCTCGGTGTCTACATGTATAGCTCCAACAGCCTGGACAACACCACGACCGGCCTGAAGCTCGACAGTCACAATGGCTCGTTGCAGAACGTCCAGAACACGCCATTCCCGGCTGCCGGAACTCCGACCTGCGTCGTTGCCGTGGCCAACGGATCGCACGCCACTCAGGTTGTGAACCCCTAAAACTACTCTTCGTAAAACGCTGAAAGGCCTCGCATTGCGCGGGGCCTTTCAAATTTACGTCAACATGCCGGGCCCTGCATCCCTCAGCGTACAGGCCGCTATCAGGGTGTTGTGGCTCTGCGCGAAGCAGGAGGGAAGCGGTTGAGGATTGCCTTCCGCACCGGGTTCTCAAAGAACTTGTATACGACCACCGAAATCGCAATAAGGGCAGCGTAGGAGATCCAGGGATCCAGCGCCGTTACATGCAGACGCTCCGGAAGGTGGTACTTGTGCATCAGGATATAGACGTTGAAGTGCAGTAGGTAGAGGCAGTAGCTGCTCTCGCCTACCAGCAGCAGAGGGCCCCAGGCGAAGATGCGCGACACGGCGTGGCGTCCGCTCAACCCGAAGACCATGGCAGAGAAAAGCGGCAGCAGAAGTCCGCAGTGCAAAACCAGATATGGCACCCTGTCAGAGATGGTGAAGAAGAACAGCCCCAGCAGGATCAGGGCGGTCGCGGCGATCACCATGCGTTGTTGCTCCGTGATTCTCAAGTTCCACTGCAGCCGCGACAGTGCAATCCCCGAAAGGAACGTCGGTGCGTAGGGAAGAGGAGTGTACTTCAGGAAGCGGATGATCGTGGTCGATGTGTAGCGGTCCACTGGCGCTGACAGATGGTCAGGATTAAGCCAAAGATAGAGTGCCGCCGGGATGAGATCGATCACCCACAACACAAAGATCATCAGGATCAGCCGTGATGGCCTCTTCGGCCACGGAAGCCGGATGAGCCACGGAAACAGCGCATAGAAGGCCACCTCGCAGGAAAGCGTCCAGGCGACCGTGTTCCAGAAGGTCGCCAGCGAAGGGCTCCATCCTTGCAGCAACAGAGGCGTCATGACCACCCCCTGCCAGAACTCGGAGACCGAGCGAGCGTGCCACTCCAGCTCCAGCATGGGGATTGAGATCAGCAGAACGAGCAGATATACCGGATAAAGACGAGAAAATCTCGCCATCCAGAAGTCGCGCCTGACCAGATTCGCGCCGCGATCAAAGTAGTTGTACGACAGTATGAAGCCGGAAATCAGGAAGAAGACATTAACGAAGACGAATCCATGCTCCACGAACGGCCGGATCGGACCCAGATACGGCGGCGTGAAGTGGAACAGGACGATATTGAATGCCAGGAGTGTCCTGATGCCGGTAAGCGCTGGAAGGGGAGGCTTACGTGCCGGCTTTACCAGCGGCGTGGTTGCAGTGGAGGCCAAGTCTGAAATCCTGTGTCAAAAGCGCCGTTCGAGCCGTTGGATGCGGGAACCTGCCAAGATCGCCTCAGGCCGTAACCAGGGACCCGATCTTCTCGCCCGAGACCACGCGGACGATGTTCCCCTGTTCGCGCATGCTGAAGACCTTCATCGGCATGTTGTTGTCCCGGCACAAGGAGACCGCTGTGGTGTCCATCACGCCCAGATTAAGTCGCAGAATATCGTTGTAGGTAATCTGTTCAAAGCGCGTCGCCGTCGGATCTTTTTTGGGGTCGGCGGTATAGATGCCATCCACAGAAGTCGCCTTCAGCAGAATGTCGGCCTTGATCTCCATGGCCCGCAATGATGCTGCCGTATCTGTTGAGAAGAAAGGATTTCCGGTTCCGGCGGCAAAGACGACAATGCGCCCCTTTTCAAAGTGCCGGATAGCCCGCCGACGAATGTAGGGCTCAGTGACCTGATGCATCTCGATCGCCGACATGACCCGGCAGAAGATTCCGCGTTTCTCAATGGCGTCCTGCAGGGCAATCGCATTGATCACCGTCGAAAGCATTCCCATATGGTCGGCGGCGACCCGATCCATGTCGATGGCCTGCTGAGCAACTCCCCGAAAGAAGTTACCTCCCCCGACGACGATTCCTACCTGGCAACCGAGCGCGTGTACGGAAGCAATCTCCTCGGCTACTTTATGAATGAAAACCGCGTCGATACCAAAGCCCCGGCCAGCCGCCAGAGCTTCTCCTGAGAGCTTAAGGAGGACTCTTTTATACATGTCAGGTTTTAGTATCGCACGTCTGTCTGCCGATTGACCTTGACCGTGCCCCTGACCAGTCGAAACTTCTCTCCATCTCCCGATTCGCCCCCACGCCTCGGCATTACTGCGGAGCAGAGTCTTCCGCCTTCTGCCTGGCGCGCTTGGCATTGTCTTTGCTCTCCATCTTCCTTTCGCGCGCGCGATCTTTGGCCTTGGTCTTGTGCTCATCGTCGGAATCGAATACCTTCTGGGCGCCTTCTTTCGTTCGATCGTAAGCCTTAACAGAGGTCTCCTTGGTCTTGTCGACAGCTACGGTTCCACCCTCCTTGGTCTTGTCCGCCGCTTTATGTGTGCCCTTCGTCGCAGCGTGACCGGTGTCCTTTGCGGCATGTTTGGTGTGGGCTCCAGCGTCTTTCATGTCCTGGCCCGCGGTCTGGGCGTGCAGTAGCGCTCCAGGAGCCAGAGCAACAGCGAGAGCGAGCGAAGGAATGAACGAATTGAGGTGATTTCTCATATCTCTTATTAGTGTGAAAGCGCGGAAAATGGTTGGTTCAACAAAGGCAGACGACTGGTCAAGGCGACCTTTCCCGGGCTGGAAGCCATCAAACTGAAGCTCGGTTTCTCGCTGGATGGTCCAACCACATCTGCTATCATGAATCCCGATGTTGACGAGCTGTGCCTGGTCACATTCTCAGCCCATCGAGCCTTTTAGATATTTACGTCTTATATCCCAGGAAAGCAGGATCGCTCCGCAGTTGAATGGCGCTCTCTCGGCTACATCGAAGGAACTTGGAAAAATCAAGTTTTGGTATGTCCAATTTTTCCTATCGATCTCATATCGCTCCGGCGCCCTCAAAGATTCTGTCTCCAAGACCGTTGCCACCATCTCGCGTCACAAACACGAAAGGCAGGAAGGATGGAGCCTCTTCTATGGAAACGCCGTGCGTTTCTGAAGCATGCTGGAAAGGCCCTGGGAGCCGCGTCTCTTTTCGCATCTACCTCTGGATCGGATCTCGAGGCAAAAGGCGTCGCGCAGAATGCCGGTCGAGCTGAACATGAGCGTCCAGCGACCCGTCCTGCCGTTCGGCTCAACGTCAAGGACTTTGGAGCGGTCGGGGACGGCGAAACCAAAGACACTCTGGCAGTCCAGCAGGCTCTCGACCGATGCAATGTTCTTGGTGGAGGAGAGGTACTTATTCCCCAGGGCAGATACCTGACGGGAGCTATCGTCCTTCGATCCAACACGGTTCTTCGGATCGAGGAACAGGCCAGCCTGCTCGGCTCTCCTGACCTCGCGGACTACCCGCTGACCCAGGTTCGCTGGGAAGGCAAGTGGATCAAGGGCCACAACGGATACATCTCAGCCGTCGATGCTACGGATATCGCCATCGTAGGGAAGGGAAAGATCATAGGAAACACGGCGATCAAAGGGCGTTACAACCGCCAGACTGGAGTTCGAAATCCCGCCCTGCTGGAGTTCACCAGCTGCAGAAACGTTCGCATCGAAGACTGCTACACGGCCCAGAATGACATGTGGTCGATTCATCCGGTTTACTGTGAGAACGTTACCTTCAGGAACATGACGGTAAATGGAAATGCCGACGGTATCGACGTCGACTCCTGTCGGCATGTCGTTATCGATGGCTGCGATTTTGCTACGGGCGATGACTGTATCTCGCTCAAGTCTGGCCGCGGGATAGAAGGAAATATCATCGGAATTCCGACAGAAGACGTCAGGATATCCAACTGCACCTTCCACGATCTGCATTGGGCCTGCATCGGAATCGGGAGTGAGACCTCGGCCGGCATCCGCAATGTCCACGTCGAGCACTGCAGATGCCTGAGCGCTCGCACCTTTGCCATCTACATCAAGAGCCGACCCGGACGCGGCGCCTTTATCGAAGACATCTACATGGACGACATCGAGGTCGAAGGCGCCCAGGCAGGCTTTCTGCGCATCAACATCGCGAACAGTGGGCTCCAGGACCAGGCTCCTGTGCAGGGTGATCAAGGTATCCCGACCATACGCAACTTCCACTTCTCAAACATCCGCGTGAAGGACATGCCCATGCTGGTGGACGCCGTCTCCATCCATCCTCACAAGCCGCTCGACGGATTCTCTCTAACGAACGTAACCGGAACCTGCAAAAAGGGAATTGAGCTGGCCAATATGAATCACGTCACGTTGAAAAACATCGATGTGACCGGCTACGACGGTCCGCTTCTGAAGACGTATCACGTGAGCGGAACGGGGTTGAAGGGCGCCGTTGCCCTGCCTGAGCCGAAGCCTGCCGCGCCTGTTCCGGAGCTGAAGGAACCATACGTCCTGCGCTAGTTGCCGACGATACCTTTTGATCGTCGGCAGTCTTTCATCGTCGGCAGTTCCGATGTGATCTGATGGAGCGGATGAAGTTCGTTCGATTCCTCGCACATAGTCTGCTGTTCGTCTTCGCTCCGCATCTTGTCGCGCAATCGTCCCCTCTGCGTCCCAAAGTGGTTATCGTGAGTTACTTTGAGATTGGTTCAGATACAGGGGATCGCCCCGGAGAGCTGCAGCTCTGGGTAGAACGAGATCACCTTGACCAAACCATTGAGGTCCCCGGCATGTCCAGACCGGTAAGAGCGAATCGGCAGGGTACCGAGATCGCCGTCGCCGTCGGGCCGGGAAACATCAACCCTGCGGTCAACCTGATGGCACTGGGAGCCGATCCGCGCTTTGATCTTCGCGATGCCCACTGGCTGCTTAACGGAATCGCAGGAATCTCTCCCAGGGATGGGACCATCGGGGCAGCGGTCTGGACGAACTTCGTGGTGAACGGCGATCTTGCCAAGGAGGTCGATCCGCGCGAGATCCCTTCAACCTGGAAGGACGGCTTCCTTTCGCTCGACGGCGAAACCCCAGCCGATCCGAAGGGGGGCGCGGGCTGGGAAGACGACGTCCGTACGTGGACCGGGGATGAGGCACACGCAAACCGTCGCGGCAATGTCATCCGCCTCAATACTGCTCTGCTCCGATGGGCATTCGGTCTGACAAAGAATGCGAAACTTCCAGAAGACGAAGCAATGCGCAGGCTCCGCCTGAGTTATCGTGGATTCGCCGGTGCGACACACGGGCCGCGAGTGCAGGTCGGGGCCAACCTCGCAACAGAAACCTTCTGGCATGGCCGTTATATGGACGCATGGGCTCACCGTTGGACCAGTTTCGAGACCAATGGCGTCGCTCACCTTGGCACAACCTCGATGAACGATACCGGCGCGTTACTGGCGCTCCAGGCGCTGACCCGACAGGGTAAGACGGACTGGAACAACGCCCTGCTGCTGCGTACTGCCAGTAACTTCGATATGCCGCCCGCTGGCACGACCGCAGCGCAGAACCTCGCGCGGGAGCGCCACGGAAGCTACACCGGCTACACGCCAGCGCTCGAAACGGCCTATCGCGTCGGTCACGTCATCGTGGAGCAGTGGCTAAAATAGGTCTCGCGATCCATAGCCTCGTCCCGTGAGCCGCGCAGGCGCCTAGCCCACGAGCGTTGTCCTCATCTGCGGCGTTCGAGACATGCGAAACACGAGTCGTTCTGACGACGGCGGTGAGGCATCACAGCCAGCACCATCGCTGTGATAACTCCGCCCAGGACTCGCGGCCGATCGCCTTTGCAGAGATCGCAGGATGCATGAAGGAAGGACCAGTGCTTCCTGCAGAAATGCTGCTTGCAGGATGGACATTCTCGCGTATTGTCGGTTGCGCGCGATTCGGAGTTAACCCGGTCCGAAGCCCAGAAAACCCTGGCGGGAAAATGATGGTTGAAGATTCCTTTTGATCGTAAAGTGTGGCTTGTGTGGCTCATTATTCAGCACACCTTCTGCCCAAGGCGATAGAATAGCGCTGTCGAAAAACAGCGAATGTAAAACCGCCGCCCCTTATACACAAACCTAAATCCTTCTGTCGATAGGATTTATTTTGCATAGTTGCAGCCGGTGTGTACGACAGGGGCAAACACATATCTCGCGCGCTTAAATGCGAAAGGCCCGGGCAAGCGCCCGGGCCTTTCAGTTTGGAGAACGAGAGAGAACTTATGCCGATGCCTCTTCGTTGGCAGCTCCGGCAGAGGTCGTGGCAACCGTCCAGTTGGGATCGCCAACCTTGAACCGGGCAAAACGACGGACCGAGATGTTCTCACCCAGCTTGGCGACGCGGGCCGAGATGATCTGCGCGATTGTCTGCGCCTGGTCCTTGATGAACGGCTGATCGAGCAGGCAGACCTCCTCGTAGAACTTGCCCATCTTGCCCTCCAGCATCTTCTCGATGATGTTGGCGGGCTTGCCGGAAGCAGCTGCCTGGGCGCGATAGATCTCCTTCTCGCGCTCGATGTCCTCAGCAGTGACGTCCTCGCGGCGAACATAGCGCGGATCAGCAGCGGCGATGTGCATAGCGATATCGCGCAAAAGCTCCTGGAAGTCAGGTGTGCGGGCGACGAAGTCGGACTCGCAGTTCAGCTCCACCAGAACGCCGATCTTGCCACCGGCGTGGATGTAGGTTCCCACGGAACCCTCGTTCGTGGTGCGCGAAGCCTTCTTCGCCGCCGATGCCATGCCGCGCTTGCGGAGGACGACAAATGCCTCTTCCATATCGCCCTTGGCTTCCTGGAGTGCCTTCAGGCAGTCGCCCATCGGGGCGCCGGACTTCTCGCGGAGTTCCTTGACGAGTTTCGCATCAATCTTTACGGCAGTCTCAGACATTGATTCTTCCCTTCGTGGTGTACAGCTTGATTCAGAAAGAGGGGGCGCGGGCTTATTGACCCGCGCCCCCTGATGGTGCCAGATGGCGGTTACAGCACTGCGAACGCGGTGCCTGGGGGCTTAGGCTCCGGTCTCGGCGATGGCCGTATCAGGCTCATCGGCAGAGGCCGCAGCAGGCGCCTTGCGGATATTTCCGCCAAGAACAGCGGCGAGATCGACGTTCTCATCCTCGTCCGCATCGGCCGCGGAGATGGAGGCCTGGACCTCGTTCAACTCGCCTTCCTCGCCAACAAACTCGGGAGCGACCTCGGCCTGCTGTACATCGGCAACTTCCTCCGAGAAGGCACGCTCAGAGATCATCTGAGTTCCTTCGTAGGCCGAGTCGGCGATCTTGGTAGTGAAAAGACGGATGGCGCGCAGTGCGTCATCATTGCCCGGGATCACGTAGTCGACCACAGTCGGATCGCAGTTGGTATCGACAACAGCAACTACCGGGATGCCCAGCTTGCGGGCCTCGGAGACGGCAATCGCCTCGTTGTTCGAGTCGATGATAAACAGAGCGTCCGGAAGGCGCTTCATGTTCTTGATGCCGGCCAGGTTGGTCGAAAGATGCTTGCGCTCCCGCTCCAGCTTGATGACTTCCTTTTTGGTAAGTAGCTCATAACGCCCGTCGGTAGACATCTCGTCCAGTTCCTGCAGGCGCTTGACTGACTTCTGCACCGTCACCCAGTTGGTCAGCAGACCACCCAGCCAGCGGCTGTTGATATACGGCATCCCGGAGCGGGTCGCTTCTTCAGCGACGGCGTCCTGCGCCTGGCGCTTGGTGCCGACGAACAGGATCAGCTTGCCCTGTGCGGTCAGGTCGGTGACGAACTTCGACGCGTCCTTGAACATCTTCAGCGTCTTCTGCAGGTCGATGATGTAAATTCCGTTGCGCTCGCCGAAGATATACTCCTTCATCTTCGGGTTCCAGCGCTTCGTCTGATGCCCAAAGTGAACACCAGCTTCGAGCAGTTCCTTCATCGTAATGGTAGCCAAATGAATCTCCTTGGTTGAGGCCCATGCGGAGTGCGAACATCCGGGACCTGTATTTATCCCCCGTAGGGGAGATTGGACTCCTTGCCGCAGGTTAAAAAGCTCCCGCGGGTGATGCGAACAGGAGCCCGACCCATCGGATCAGGCTCCTGCCAAAACTGAAATTCTCAAAGGCAAAAGCAGCAGCAGAAGATTCTGCTGAGAAGCTCTTCTATCGCTTCGAGAATTGGAACCGTGCGCGAGCGCCCTTCTGTCCGTACTTCTTGCGCTCCTTGGCGCGCGAATCACGGGTCACAAGGCCCTCGCTCTTAAGCGCCTTCCGGAGCTCGGGGTTGAACTGCATCAGCGCGCGGGCAATGCCCAGCTTGACGGCGTCTGCCTGGCCCATCACGCCTCCACCGCGAACGGTGGTGATGACGTCGAAGGTTTCGCCAATGTTCTCGATGCCGAGCGAACGCTTGGCGGCAGCCCGCTGCTGCGCTGTTACAAAGTAGGTGTCAACGTCCTTCTTGTTGACGGTAAAGTTTCCGCTGCCCGGGCGCAGAAAGACGCGCGCGATTGAGCTTTTGCGGCGGCCGGTGCCATAGTACTGGACGAGATCTGCCATGATGCTCCCTTGAACTTTGTTGGGCCTGAGCCCTTTTCCCCGGGGCCACTGGCCCCGTCGTGGTTCCAAACTTCAGGGCGCGAATCCTCTCGCACCCTATCGAAAACTTAGGCGGTTACCTCAAGCGGCTCCGGCTTCTGCGCCAGGTGCGGATGCTTGTCGCCCTTGTAAACCTTCAGCTTGGTTGCCATCTGGCGGCCCAGCTTCGACTTCGGAAGCATGCCCTTCACGGCCTGCTCGACAACAGCCTCGGGGCGGCGCTTCATCAGGTCGATAAACGACTCTTCCCGCAGACCACCGGGGAAGCCCGTGTAGCGGCGATACAGCTTCTGGTCAGCCTTCAGGCCAGTCAGCACCACCTTGTCGCAATTAATAATGACGAGGTGATCGCCAGTATCGATGTAGGGTGTGTACAGCGGGTTTAGCTTGCCCGACAGCACGTTTGCTGCCTGGGTAGCGAGACGGCCAAGCGTCTTGCCGCTGGCATCGAGGACAAACCATTTGCGCTGAATCTCTTTCGCGCTGGGGATCCTGGTGGACATCGTCTTTTAGTACTCCTTACTTCTGCCGTCTTCCTTGGTCGGCGTGCTGCGGAAGAATCATGGAACGAATGGATGGTGCAACTGCGGTAAACCAAATCCTGATGATGGAACCGAATCCCGATTCAGGTGCCTCAAACTGCCCGAAGACCTGCATCGCCGGAACAAGAGATCAAACGCCTGAAAGTGCGCACAGAGCCTGGTTCCTGGGCCTGAAGTGTGGGTGCTTTGGGGGCCAAACCGCTTCGTTCTGCCCCAGATGGATCCACCACAACGTCCCGCGATATCCTGTCTGTAAGGCATCACAGACACGGAGACGCAGGGCTGCGCGAGCTTTTAGAATAGCCGAGCCCCGGTTGAGCGTCAATGAGATTCCCCAACCCCAGCAGAAGCAGCCGCCGAAACACCTCGGGAGAATGTCTGAAATTCGGATCGCTGGCCACACTTCAAACGGCAAACCACTGAAAAATAAGATCAGCTCTCCGCGATCGCCACCGCCAGAGCCTGGTCGCGACCGTGAGTAAGGCTAAGCGATATTCGCGAGATCCCCAGCCGATCTGCAATCGCTCTTGCCCTTCCCGACAAATGCAGGGTCGGCGGCCCTCCAGGTTGCCGCTGAACCTCGATCTCCTTCCAGGAGATGGCCCGGCTGATCCCGGTTCCCAGCGCCTTCGCAGCTGCTTCCTTGGCAGCAAACCGCGCGGCAAAGCTCTCAGCGGCATGTTTCTTCTTCCGTTGGCAGTAGGAGATCTCGCCCGGTGTAAAGATGCGGCCAAGAAAACGCTCCCCGAACTGCTCAATGCTCTGCTCAATCCGGCTAATCTCGATCATATCGGTGCCGATACCAACGATCATCCCCATCACTCCCATCTCTCCGCTCGTCACATGACCACCGTACCTCGACCGGCATCACGCTACAACTCTTCTGTTCCGATGAAGGTCTATGACCCATTGCGCTGCAAGGTCAGGAACAGGAGGAGCAATGACATCGCTCGACATACAGGGCTTCAGCTATGACGATCGCTCCAACGTACTGCCGGGGCTCCTCGTCTCGCTGGCGGACTGCGGCGGCTGGGTGCTCGACCGCAAAACCCTGAATGCCAGCCTGGTAGAGCTTCGCCTTGAGGTACAGCTCCGGTCCATCCTGGAACTCTACGGTTCTATCGTAGCCGCGGGGCTGGAACTGACCCGCTCCTCGCATATGACGCTCACCGACCTCTGCACCTGTCGTCGCAACGTCACGGATTCTACCGAGCTCGCTCAGGTAGTCACCATCAGAATGAAGGTCAGCTTCCTCGAAGAGATCACACTGCACTCTGTCCTGGAATCGGGCAGGGTCTCTGCCTGAAAAAGAAAGGGCGGTGGAGCTTCGTCTCGATAAAGCTCCATCGCCGAAGCCCGGTTCATCGCCGGGCGAGGGTTATCCACTTATCTCCGCAGCGCACTTGTTATCTCCGGAGTGCGCTGCGGAAGATTCCCCACCAATGTCAACGCGATTCGTTTCGAAAGCCCTCCATACAGTATGGCTGCCGCCTTAGTGAACTGAACTCCGAGAATGCCACAGCGCCCGTCTTACCGGCAGACCCACAGAGAACTGCAGATTGGGAGTATCGGGCGTCAGGCCCACGCCAAAGCTCAGATCGAGGGTCCTGCCCGGAGCATAGAGGTAAGAGGCCCCAAGACGGAGAGAACCCTCCACCAGAAACGATGCGGGAATCGTCTGCCCGTTGAGCGTCGTGGCGCGCGTAAACCGCTGGTCCCACCCAATCGTCATCGAGGTCTCAGGATTGAGCGAAAGGATCGATCCAAGCTGAAATCCGACTGAGTCGCCCGGTTCGAAGTGACCCGGGATCATCAGCCCGGGGTTATTCGGGTCGTTTGCAGGAACGGAGTGCGTCCCGTTGAGATTCGCCGTATAGGAAAGATTGCCGAACATAACGACCGGGTCATTCGACTTTGCCACGGTCAGGTTTCCCTGGACGGCATAGAAGCCCGTGCCAAGCGCCGTTTGGCTGCTGTTCAGGTTGAAGCTGTCGATTCCGGTCGTCGTCTTGAATCGCACGTTTGCCAGCAGGTCAGGAACGCGTCCATGCTCCAGTGTCAGCTGCCGAGACAACCCGAAGGTGACATCGCCCAGACCGAAGGTGCTCTGGTTGGTCTGCGTATTGTTTACGTCCACCGTCCGGCTTAACTGATATCCATACGGAATGTATGCCTCTAGCTGCAGCTTGTGCGGAAGGCCCAGCCGGATCGAGAAGGTAGGCAGAAGAAGATCCTTGCGGACGCGCTGGGATGCGATGTCCCCGACGACCAGTACCGGTAACAGGGCGAACCCGTCGATATTGATCCGGTCGGAGGTAGAGCTGAAGTAGGAAGTCGTATTATCGAACTCCAGCGTGCCCGGCGGCAGCAGCAGGCCACCGCGTACAATCAGCGCCTGGTCAAGCGCCTGGCTTGCCTGCCGTTCTTCCGCATCGTAGCCGGAGTTTGTCACAACCGAGGTTACGCTTGCGGAAGCACCCCGCGGGGCTGCGGCAGCCGTAGCCGGCGCAGAGGCCACCGATGCGGGTTTGTTGATGAGGTCCTTGGGAGACGTTGTGAAGCCGCCGTTGACCCTCCACTCCAACTCCTGCACCCGCTCCAGAAGGTTGCGTATAATCGCGTCCCGTTCCCGCAGGGCGTCGTTCAGCCGCTGATTCACTGCGGCTAACAATGACTCCTGCTGCGTCATCGACGTCGATGGATTCGCCGGTTGCTGGCGCGTCTGCAGCTGCGGCGAAGCGCTGTGTTCCTGGGCCCGGCTCACCATACTGGACCACGCGATGCAGCCAAGGACAAGTGCTACAGAGTACGACTTGAGCATCTTCATACGCATCGATCTTGCCTTCAATGTCAGTAGAGATAATTCGGTGGAATCGCGACGCCGATCTCACGCTGGATGATGGTCGCGTCCGGAATGGTGCGAGAAGCGATGGATGGTTGTTTTTCGGTGAGCATCAGTTCCGTCGGCGGGTGAACGATGAAGACGATGCCTTCCTTCCAGAGGTGCTGAAAGCGGTCGACCTTCATGGTCAGATTGCCAAATCCCGGATCGGCGATAATCACTCTGCCATTGACGATTCGGTGGACGACAATGAAGTGATCAAAACCCTTCAGACGGATAGGAACAATGACTGAAGTCTTCTGCGACGCCAGCTCTTCCAGCGACATGCCGGCATAGCCCTCTGCATGGTACCCGCGAGCCTCGGCGAAGCGCTTCAGATCGAGCAGGGAAAATCCCCCGCGTGCCCGGACCTTCACAGGATCGACCCGGTGCAGAATCCAGACGACGATCGCCGTCTCCGGAGTGTTGTCTTTAAACTCGTACGTCAGAAGGGTGCTCAGCGCCGCCGCGCCGCAGCTCATGTCCCACTTCTGCCGAACCACGCCCTCGCCACGGATCTCCTGCAGGCTGCGGATTCGCTTGCCCCCCTGCTCATCTGCGTCCTCTCTGGTTTGGGAGAACGCAGATGCAGAGAACAACAGAACGCCCGTCATCGCCAGAACGAGCCTCCTGGACCAGAGACGTAACCGCGCAGCAGGGGAGAACATCAGGGCTTTCCATTCAGATTGGACTGCGTCAGCGTCGACACAGTGGAGTTGATATTGATGTTGAGATTCAGCAGCACATTGATCTTCGAGTTCACTGCATTGATGTTGACCAGCGAGCTGAGGTTCTGCTGGGCCTCGCCGTTCAAACTGAGCGTCCCCATGGTGTTTCCCGCAATTGGGCTGCTCTGAAGGGCAAGGGAACCCGTGCTTGAGACCAGGCCGTTCGCCGTAGGTGTCTGACCCGCGAAGCGAACTACGCCATCGGAGATGCCAGCCGACACGCTGCCGGCCGTCACCTGATCGAGAGCGGCGTCGCTGAGCGGCCTCGCCTTCGTTACGGTCCTGCTGTGACTCCTCGCAGCAGCAGGCGTTTGCGCTCCCGCAACCGCCATGCCTGCTGAGCTCAACATCGCCAGAGTCGCCATCACAAGAATTCGCTTCATACTTTGCTCCCGTGAAGGAGGAAGGCCTGACGTCTGCCGAAGTTCTGCGAAGAGCGCCGAACCCCGGCAGACGCCCGGACCGTCCTCTAGCGAACCTGGCTGATCGTGTTGGACTGCGTGATCATCGGCGCGGAGTTCAGGTTGGACGTACGTGCAACGTTCACTCCGTTGGAGACCATGCCTCCCGCTGCGTTGACGATATTCAGCGCCTTGGCATTCTGCATGGCGCTGCCAGCCAAAGCGACGGTGTAATCGTTGGTGGCCGTTACCGTCGATCCGTCGACCGCAACATACTTTCCGCTGGCTGCGTCAAAGGCGACCGCGCCCTGCTTGTCATAGGTCAGGTCAAGCGACTGGACCGTGTGGTTGGAGTACGACTTGGAATTGCTGGCTGAGACGCTCGAAGCCAGGCTGGCGCTGCTGCTCTCATTGGCGGCCAGAGAGTCGCTGGTCGAGTTGCTCGCATTCAGGCTCGCGCTCTTCGACGAAGACTTGCTTGCGCTGAGCGATGCATTCTCCGACTGACTGGCATTCAATGACGCTGCTTTGTTCGACGACTTGCTTGCCGACGCGTTCAGCGAGTTCGCGTTGTTGGATGACTTCGACGTCGCAGCATTCAGCGATGCGGAGTCTGATGCCGACTTGCTCGTCGAGGCGTTCAGCGAGTCCGACGTCGACGCCGATTTGCTGGCCGAGGTATTCAGCGAGTTGGAGTTGGAGGACGACTTGCTTGCAGAAGCATTCAGCGCCGCACTCGCTGCCTTCGAGTCACTCGCTGAAAGACCGGAATTCGACGAGTTGCTGCTGTTCGAAGCGGAGTTCGAAGCAGAGTTGGAGTTGTTGGATGCCGTTCCAGAGGTTGTATTGGTAGCATTCGTCGAGGAACCATCGGAAGCAGTCAGGTTGTTGGCTGTCGTTCCGTTGGAAGCGGAGTTATCGCCACCACTGGTGCCATTGTTGTTGTAAGCAGTATTGCCGGCGTTCGTGGAATAGCCGTTCGGACCTGCCGAGGCGGAGTTCGATGTGCTGTTAGTGTTTTGGGTCGCATTGCTGGTCCCGGAGTTGGACGCCGAGGAGTTATCGGCAGCCGAGTTGGTCTTGGATGCAGTTGAATTCAAAGCAGAATTCGAAGATAGAGAACCGTTTGCCGACAAAGAAGCATTGGCGTTCTTCGAGGACGAAGAGTTCGCGGAGAGCGACCCGTTGGAGCTCTTCGACGCCGAGGCGTTGGTCGCCAGCGAAGCGTTGGCGCTCTTTGAAGAAGCGTTATTGGTGGACAGCGAAGCATTCGCGCTCTTCGATGCCGAATTGGTGGTGGCCAGCGAATTGCTGGAATTATTCGACGAAGTGGCATTGGTCGCTAGAGAAGAGGACTTGCTTGCATTCGTCGTCAAGGCCGAGTTCTTCGTGTTGCTGTAGGTCGTTGCAAGGCTGTTCGTCTTCGTATGGTTGACGTTCAGGCTCTTGTTGTCACTCCTCGAAGTCTGCAACGACCCGTTGAAGGTGTTGCTGCTCGATGCGCTCTTGCTGACATCCGACGACGTCTTCTCGCTAAGAGAAACATTGGGGTCCCGCGAGTACCCCGTTATGGAACCCATCTGCGCGCTGCTCTGGGTCACATCGTTGCTCTGGTTGACGTCTGCGCCGCTATTGCTGGCTGGCGATGTCATGGTGCCGCTGTAAACGTTGGCGCCATTGCCGACCAGCGCGTCCGAAGAGTTGACGATGTTAATGCCCGATGCTCCATTCAGGGCGCTGCCGCTCAGGTCCACTGAGCCCGTGTTGTGCACCGTGGCGGTGGAGTTGTTGGCGGCTACCGCCGTGTTCTCCTCACCCGCGGCTGTAACGTTGTCCATCTGGCTGTCACGAAGAGCGCGGGTCTTGCTCTGTTGTTTATCGTTCTTGTCAGCATGTTTGTTGGAGTCCTTCTGGGCATATGCCTGTCCAGAGACGACTAAGGCCGTAACGAGAGTTGCTGCGATCGTTTTCACTTCTTCCTCCACAACGTTGGGTTTGAAGCACTCTGTCGCCAGCGCAACGCATGGCGCCGACGACCGCTTTTGACGAAGGCTCTCCTGTTCGCTTGCAAGCAGGGGCAAGCGCCTACGTCGCTGTTTTTAGTCCCAGATGGCCCAGAGGGAAGCAATGCTGTCCAACGCCCTTGAATCAGCTACGGTGCCGGAGCAACAGCCTTGGAGGCAGGGCGTAGGAAAAAGCTCGCTACTAAATGTTCGTAGAAGTCATCTCCACCTCGCAGTCTGAATGCGTGCGGATCATGGCCCAACAACGGGAACACTAAACTGCAATCTGCATACCAAAGACATTTCATTCAAATTCAAAGCGATTTGCCGGAATCTTTGGATCTCTTCGCAAGGATTTGCACGGAGAGTGAAATCAAATGGAACGTGAAATCAACCCGGTCAAATCCAGCAGCAGACCATTCCCTCGAAGCGCCTGCTGATGCGGCAGAGAAAAGTGCAGGGGCGTGTGCAGGACGCTGTCAGGATCTCCGAAAATCAGAAAGTATGGAAGCCTCCGACCGTGGCTGAGAACCAGCATAAGCCCGTCGGCGTCGTCAGCCACTTTAAAGACGGGAGCGGTGGTGATCGTTTCCTCCGGAGCCACAGGAGCGGAAAGGTGCACGCCTTCAAGACCACCGGCCTGCTCCCATCGTCTTCCCCTCGAATCGACAAGATAAATCTTCAGATGAGAGTCCCCCGGACTTCTCTTTCCCGAACGATTCCTGATGCTCAGGTAAACCCTTACGAGTTGCTCTCCCCGTGGCGCCACGTAGCCTGCAACAGCCTCGGTCCGCACCACCGAAAAGCACAGGGAATCGAAGCAATGCTCTTGGCCGGGTAGCAGGACGCGCGGCCTCGCCCTCAGAGAGACCGTAAGGAGCACGGATATATAGATAGCCCAGACTGCCGCGACCCACGCGAGATTTCTGCGGCCCTGCCGGTGTTCTCCCCGGCGGAAGGAGATCGTAACCCCGATGGCGCCCAGCGCGGTCCAACCCACCAGCGCGAATAGCAAAAGCCTGGCGAAATCCGTCCCTAATCCCATGCAACTGTCCTAGTCACGATAAACTCAAAGGTAACTCATGGCGACTACAACTTCCTCCTCACCGGACAGGACAGCCACTCAGGCCCCCATCATCGCTGCTGAACACCTTGGCAAAACCTATCGCTCAGGCAAACTGGACGTCCCCGCGCTCCGCGATGTCAGCTTTACCGCCACCCCGGGAGAGTTCGTCGCCATCGTCGGACCCTCCGGTTCCGGCAAATCGACCCTGTTCTACATCCTCGGCGGCCTTACCCACGCCACTTCGGGAACTCTCTTCATCGATGGCGCCGAGTTCTCAAAATTGTCCGACATCGAACGGACGCGAATGCGCCGCGCCAAGATCGGCTTCGTCTTCCAGCGTTTCAACCTGCTGCCGACCCTAAGTGCCCTCGGAAATATCGAGATCGCGCATGACATTGCGAATCTGGGCGCCGAGACCAAGAAGCCTCTCGATCGCGAACTGCTGGACCATCTGGCCGACCTCCTGGGCATCAAGGGAAGGCTGGACCATCGTCCCAGCGAGCTTTCCGGAGGCGAGCAGCAGCGGGTCGCCATCGCTCGGGCTCTGATCTCGCGCCCGGCAATCGTTCTCGCAGACGAGCCCACCGGCAATCTCGACACCCAGAACTCAGACGCCGTACTTGAGATGCTGCGCCGTTCCAGCCGCGAGATGAACCAGACGGTCCTGATGATCACCCACAACCCCGAAGCCGCGCAAATTGCCGATCGCATCATCCACATGCGCGACGGTCAGATCAAGTACATCGAAAACGGCAGGGGCAGAATCGTTCACGAGGACTGAACGGGTTCCTCCATACTGACAGGCCGTTATCGTACTGATGGGGACCTCTCACTTCGCCCACTTACTCCGCTGATTTGGCGTTGTTGCTCCGATCGTCATCCGGCAGCTTGTGGTCCGGATCAATCGTGACCGACGCAATCGGTTTTCTGTCGTCAGAAGACCACGTGTACTCGCCCTTACTCATCCACGTCTCCCACGGCAGGCGGAAGCGTTCAGACGTCCCGTCTTTGAACTTCACCTCGACCGTCGCCGGAAGTACAAGCTGCTGCTTGTTAACCAGAGTCATCGACGCACCATCAATCTTCTCCACGGCGAGATCGAACTTCCAGTTGTTCTCGTACCATCCCCGCCAGAACCATCCCAGCTCTTCGCCGCCTTCGCTCTGCATCGCCCGGAAGAAGTCCGAGGGTGAAGGGTGCTTGAACGCCCAGTCATGAATGTACTTCCGGAACGCCCAATCGAAGCGATCCGGCCCCAGGATCTCTTCCCGCAGAAGCACGTTCCCATAGGCTCCCTTGAAATAACTGACAGGATGGCCCAGTCGACCGGTGTAGCCGTCAGCAGGGAAGAGGATTGGCGGAGCAGCAGGATCGTCGATCACCTTCAGGATCATCTCCGGCGGCTCGCCCCCGGCAGAGTATTCACTGTCCCGCTTCGGCCCGTACTTGCCTCCCGCATACTCGTCGGACTCAAAGATATCGATGAACGTATTGAAGCCCTCGTCCATAAAGGCGTTCCGGCGCTCATCGGAACCCACGATCATCGGGAACCAGTCGTGGCCAATCTCATGCGCCGTCACCCAGAACAGGAACGAATTCTTGTCCGAAATTCCGTCAAAGACGATGCCCGGATACTCCATCCCGGTCGAAAATCCGGCTACATTGATGGCAGCAGGGTAGGGGTACGGATACCAGCGCTTCGAGAAGTTCTCGACCGCGTTCTTCACGTACTCCGTCGATTTGGTCCATGCGTCATCACCCACGCTCTCCCGCGGATACACGCTCTCCGCCAGCGACTTCTTCCCATCCGGAAAATTGATCTTCGCCGCGTCCCAGACAAAGATTGGCGAAGCACTGAAGGCCACGTCACGAGTCCGGTCCATGTGGAAGTGCCAGGTCAGCATTCCATCCTGCTTCGGCCGGCTGGCCGGTGTACCGACCTCTTCGGGCTTGACGATGTAAACCGTGGCATCGCTGCTCTTTGCCGCTTCCAGCCGCGAGACCTCCTGCGCCGTCAGCACCTCCTTCGGGTTCACCAGCTCACCGGAGCCGGCAACGATAAAGCTCGAAGGAACCGTAACGTAATAGTCGAAATGCCCATACTCCAGGTAGAACTCGCTGCCGAGATAGGGCAGCGTATCCCATCCCCGAAGATCGTCATAGACGCACATGCGCGGATACCACTGCGCTACATCGTAGATCTCCCCCTCCTTCGCCTTGCCCCAGGACGTGCGGTCTCCCCACACGCCCGGTATCTCGTAGTGGTACTTGATATGGATCTTCAACTGGGCGCCCTTGGGCTTCAGCGGATCGGCCAGCCGAATCTGCATGCGCGTGTCGGAGAGGATGTAGTCTGCCATGGTCCGCTGCTTGCCAGACTCGATCTCGACCGAATCGAAGACGAAGCCATCGGAGGACGGGACAGGCCCACTCGCTTCCATATCGCGACTGCGCGAGCGCACCGCGCCGGTCGCCAGACGAGCGCGTGAGTCCTTGCGATAGATGTTCTGCTCCACATGCAGCCACAGACTGGTCAGCGTGTCCGGGCTGTTATTCGTGTAGGTAATCGTCTCAGTCGCCGTCAGCTTCTTGTCCTGGACATCGATCGTAGGATGCAGCTCATAGTCGGCCTGGTTCTGCCAGTACTCCGGACCGGGAGCGCCGTTGCTGGAGCGATACCCATTCACCGGATCCGGCATGGTAAACGGAGCAAAGGTCCTCACCGGGTCGTAAGGAGTCGGCCCAACAGGCGCTGAAGCCTGGCACAATGCGAACGGCGCGGCTGCGAGAAGAAATACGAAGGCATGGCGACGAGGCAGTATCAGAGGTCATTCCTCATTTCAGGTTGTGGGTGAGTTTCCTAACTGCAATATACGTCCAAGTCGGTACGATGGACGAAGGTCCGGCGCGGCTCAAGCGAACTTTCCAGCATCGAACCAAACAGGAGCACAAGGCCCCTCATGCCGTGGTATCAACTCGACGACCCGCACGACCCCCGACTCGATGAACTGGCCCGCCAATACAACCTTCACCCGCTTCATGTCGAAGATGCGCGCTGTGAAGACGAGAGCGTCAAGGTCGATGCCGGACCCAATTACACCTTTGCCGTCTTCAAACCTGCCTATCTCAGGCCCGACCCGGATGCGCCGCTGGAGCAGATGCCCACCTTCAGCACGATCGATATCTTTGCCGGCAAAAACTTCCTCATTACCATCGTCGATCGCGTATGTCCCGCCACCGAGGAGGCCCTCGAGCGGGCCCGGCGAGACGGCGACGACCAGCATCCCGGGCGTCTCCTGTACCTCATCCTCGACACCATCGTCGATCGCTACTTCCCGGCAATCGATTACTTTGACGAGCGCATCGATAGGCTTGAGGATGCAGTCTTCGATTCGCCCTCGCCAGACATCCTGGCGCAGATCTTCGCCATCAAGCGAGAGCTGATCGAGTTGCGACGCGTCCTCGTCAACACGCGCGACGCCTGTCTGCACCTCCAGCGCGACCCCAACAGCATCATCGACACAGAAAACCAGTTGTACATCCGGGACACCTACGACCATGTCGCCCGTCTCCTCGATTCCCTCGAGACCCAGCGCGACCTTCTGAATAACTCCCTGGATATCTACCTCAGCTCCGTCGCGAACCGCACCAATGAGGTCATGAAGGTCCTTACCGTCCTCGGCACCATCGCTCTCCCGGCGCTTGCGATCTCTGGAATCTATGGGATGAATCTCAAGGGACTGCCCTTTGAGACCTCACCCCACGGAGCCCTCTTTGTGGGATTTCTGACGATTGCCTGCACGGCGCTGCTGCTCTACGTCCTTCGCCGCATGCGATGGTTCTAAGTGCCTTGTCCCCGCCGCGATTTCAACCCCGCAGGACCGCAAAAAAATGGTTTCGGACACCGTCACGTTCCTCCCGGAACGCATCTCTCTTAGGACAAGGAGATGAACCTATGACGGATTACCGTGTATCCAAAGGCGAGGCCCGCGAAGACCAGGTCACCGCTGCCATCGAGAAAGTAACATCCCAGATGCCCTCCAGCGCCTATCTGGCTGCCGCTATCGCCTCCATGGTGGCGTCGCTCACCTTCAAGGCTTCGAAGAAAGATCACGCAGCGCTGTTTGTCGGTCAGTGGGCGGCGCCGTTTCTTCTGATGGGTATCTATAACAAGCTGGTGAAGCTGCACGGCTCGGATGCGACGGCCGGCGGAGCTGCACCACAGATCTGACACAAGGAACCGAGCCTCTTACCAGAGGACGTCGTTCACCGGTGTAACCGCGTCCGGCAGTGCCGTCTCGCCCAGCATCTGGCGGAGATTGATCTCGATCGTTCGCGTGATCGAGGTCAGAGGAATGTCATGCACCGTGTTGTCGAATGGATCCTCCAGGTCCCGGCCAATCTTGTCCAGCGACAGAAAGATAAAGCCCACAAGCGTTGATCCCAGCGGCGTAAACCACCCCATGCTCGAGACCATCACCAACGGCAGCAGAAAGCAGAAGATCTGGGCAAAGAGCTGCGGCAGGTAGTCATACTGCCGCGGCATCGGCGTGTTCTTGATCCGCTCAGCCCCTCCCTGCGCATCGACAAGGTCATCCAGGCTCTGGTTCATCGCATGCCACTGCGCCAAATCGATCCAACCCAGATCCAGCAGATCTCGCAGCAGTAGGCTCTGGCGTTGCTGAATCGCAAGAGGAATATTCTTTTCCCGTCGAAGCTCTTCAATCTCTGCTGCCGAAAGCACGCCACTGATCTCACCCCATGGCTCCAGCTTTCGTAGATGCTGTCGCAGCGCATGGACCCAGGCAATCTGGTAGTACACCAGCCGCTGCCTCATCTGCAGAAGCTCTGCGCCCGCATTCTCCTTGCTCCTCATCGCCGTCGTTACAAGACGCGCCCAGCTGCGGGAGTTGTTGACGATGGCCCCCCACAGAGTACGCGCCTCCCACCACCGCGCATACGACGTGCTGTTACGAAACGCCAGAACCACCCCAATCGCCGAACCGAAGAGCGACAGAGGAATCTGCTCGAGCGCCGCCCACTGCAGATATCCCAGTTTGTACACGGCAACGATGCCCACATCGTAGGCCAGCAGCCAGGCCAGCGGCAGCCCCACATAGCGCAGGGTATGCAGCACCAGCTGCCGGGTCCGGGGAAGGATCATCCCCTGGAGGCTCCCACAACATGGAAGGTACGCTCGCCATCCTCGGAGATGCGCACCTGCCCGGCCCCGATGTCATACACCCAGCCCGAGAGCGTCAGCTCCTTGCGGGCGATGGCGCCTGCCACCGAAGGATGCGTGCGCAGATGCTGTATCTGCAGCAGAACATTCTCTTCCGTCAGCCGCTTCAGCCGATCCGTATGAGCCTCGCCATCCGGAGCCAACGAATCCGCCACGCTCAACGCTGCCTCTGCATTGCGCATCCAGTTCTTCACGCTGCCCAGCGTCTCCAGGCTCTCCGGATTCAGCAGCGCCTTCATCGCACCACAATCGCTGTGTCCGCAGACTGCGATATGCTTCACCTTCAACGCGCTGACGGCGTATTCGATGACCGCGCTTACGCCTCCCATCATCTCGCCGTAGGCAGGAACCAGATTCCCGATGTTGCGCGTGACGAAGATCTCACCCGGCCCGGACTGTGTAATCAGCTCAGGATCGATGCGCGAATCCGCACAGGTAACAATCAGCGTGGAAGGCTGCTGCGGTTCGCGCGCCGCCTTCTCGTACTTCTCCGCATTCGGCGGATACACTTCAGTTTCAAATCGCAGGATGCCCTGCTTCAGCGTCTCCAGAACCTGGTCCATGTCTTCGCCTTACTCCTTCCACTTGATATTGCAGCCGATGGAAAACCTCTGGTTAGGATCAGGCCGCTTTCCCGCAAGCACCGCATCCATCGCAGCACGAAGGTCCTTGCCCGTAACCGGAATATCGTTGCCGATGTCGCCCCGCTTCGGGCGGCTGTCATCCAGCTGGCCGCGATACACCAGCTTCATCTCGCCATCGAACAGAAACAGGTCGGGAGTGCACGCCGCCTGATACTCGCGCGCTACCTCCTGCGTCTCGTCGTACAGGTATGGGAACCGGAAGTCCAGACGCTCCGCCTGCTTCTTCATCTCTTCGGGAGCGTCCTGCGGATGCGTCGCCACATCATTCGAGCTGATCGCCACGATACCGATCCTGCCCTCGTAGTCCCTCCCGATCCTCGCCAGCTCCTCCTCCACGTGCTTCACATAGGGGCAGTGCACGCAGATAAACATCACCAGCAGGCCCTTGCGGTCTGCCGCCACATCGTCGCGCCCAACCGCCTTGCCCGTCACCACATCCGGCAGCTCAAATGCAGGAGCGGTCGTGCCCAGCTCCACCATCGTCGATTGCGTCCTCGCCATACACTCTCCAAAATACGCAGAATCTTCGTCGAACCATTCTAAGCGGTGCAGGTTAAACTACACCTCATGATCGTTCACACGTTTCTCTTTCGCTGGAAGCCAGGAGTGGAGGAAGTCCAGAAGCGGCGCGCCATTCAGGAGATCTCCGCCCTTCAGGGACAGATCCCCGGCCTGGAGGAGACGCTCGTCGGAACCAACATCTCGCCCCGCTCACAAGGGTACGAACTCGGCGGGGTCATGAAGTTCTCCGATCGAGCCGCCTACGAAGCCTACAACGATCATCCCGTGCACCAGAAGCTGCTCTCCTGGCTGATGCCTCTCATCGACCCTGTCGAAGTCGACTTCGAATCGTAATGTAAGCACCGGAACCACCATGCTTCCCTCCCGCACACTTCCAGGCGGTCGTGCCCGCCGAGAAGATCTCCCCACCGGCCCGAACGGTCTTCCGCTCTGCCGCTGGTGCCAGCTTGAGATCCTGGCCAAACGCCGCCGCACCTTCTGCAGCGACTACTGCGTGCATCAGTGGCGTCTCCGCACCGACCCCGGCTATCTCCGCGAACAGGTCTTCGCGCGCGATCGCGGCCGCTGCGCCGTCTGCAGCATCGACACGCTCGCCGCCTTCGCTGCACTCAAGCGTGCACGCGGCGCCGCGCGCGAGGCAGGCATGCGGCTCTATGGAATGAAGCGTATCTCCAGCCGTCGCAGCCTTTGGGAGGCCGACCACATCGTCCCGGTCGCTGAAGGTGGCGGTCAGTGCGACCTCGACAACATCCGCACGCTCTGCCTCCTCTGCCATCGCTCCGCAACCGCGGAGCTGCGAGCGCGACTACGCACACGCAGCCAGCCTGCTGCCCAGGAGTGATCCTGAAACTACCCTGCACATCAATTCTCTGTGCAGCGGAAGAACCCTCTGCTATCGTTTTCCCACTTCCCGGGCCCCGCTTTTCCGGCCATACATATCGTCTGTGGCCGCATCCTCCTTGCAGGGAGCTCTCATGGCAGCTGCAGGCAAACATGCTTTCGACCCTCTGCTCCAGGAAGCGGAGCTTCGCGATGCCGCTGCCGCGTCCTACTGTCATCGTCTTGCTGAGCAGATTCAGGCGCACCACGCCTCGCTGGAGACCCGCGAGGCTAAAGCGTCCTTTCGCGATTCCTTGCACGCAGCCGTCAGAATGACCATCCCGGAGCTGGAGACGATGGACCTCCGCTCCATCGCCGGCCTGCTCCACCGCCAGCCTCGCGCACAGGCCCGACTCGCCACGCTTACCGACTACCCTCCCAGCAAATGGCTTCTCGAACAGGAACTCGCCGCCCAGGGTCACTGGCCCCCCTCCGATCCGACCAAAGATGCCTATGCCGTGGCTGACGAGCTGCACCTGACAGGAATCTGCTTCTCCGGCGGAGGCATTCGCAGCGCGACCTTCAACCTCGGCATCCTCCAGGGCCTCGCAGCCTCCGACAGGCTCAACTCCTTCGACTATCTCTCCACCGTCTCCGGAGGCGGATACATCCATCAGTTCCTGGCATCCTGGATCTCCTGCGAGAACATCGACAAGGTCAGAGACCAGCTGCAGCCGCTGCCCGGCCCTCCCTCGCAGCGTCTCTTCTGGCCTGAACCTCTGCGCTGGCTGCGCCGCTACTCCAACTATCTCACTCCGCGGGTTGGACTCTTCAGTGCCGACACCTGGGTAGCCTTCGCCATCTGGCTGCGCAACACCTTCCTCAACCAGATCGTCCTCGTCTCCTCCATCATGATCGTCATGCTGCTGCCGCACTTCTATCTCAGCTCCCGCGGACGTGTGGCGCATTTCCTGCTCGACCGCGGCATGGTCACGGCGTCCATCATCCTGGCAGGCTTTCTCTTCTCCTCGGCCATCATCTTCTTCCGGCAGTTCATCCATCCTGCGGCCGACCACTGCCACCCGGTGGAAGAGACCGGCTTCGGCCAGGCAGGGGTGCTCTGGCTGGTCTTCGTTCCTGTCCTCATCTCGGTGCTGGCTGCGTGCCCCTATCTCTACCGCTCCTCGTTCTGGGCAGGCAATCCGCTGCCCCAGACCACGCCCCATAGCGAAGCCGAGATGCACCACTGGACCGAGGTGCGGCGTGTCACCCGTACCGTCGCCTGGCCCGAGAACACAGGCATCGTCCCCGCAAGCACCCGGGTATACATCAGCCATCTGCATCGGCTTGCACAAAATACAGAAGAGCCGAAGAGCGTCCCCACCCCTTCCCTCAACAAGCCCCAGCTGCCGCCACCCGGGGAGCCCGATGCGATGAACAATCTTCACGCCTGGCAGACGGCATACTCCTTCCGCTGGTGGAAACCCATCCATGCCTTTGACGACGACACCTCCACCTCCCTGGTCTTCACAGCCCTTCTGGCCGGAATCGCTCTGCTGGTTCTTTCTGCAGCCCGGTCCATCCCTCAGAACTGGCGCCGACTGATCGTCCTGCTCGGAATGGCCGGAGCCGTAGGCTGTGGATACGTCCTCATCAACATCTCGCGCCTCATCATCTTCGTCTCGTCGTTCTTCCTTCCACTACAGGACGTAACCCGCGCGGCCATTCCGCTGTTGCCATGGCTCGGGCTCACCATCGTCTTCGTCTCCATCGAGATCGCAGGCGGCCTCGTAGGCAGTCTCGTCGACGGCTCCGTCCGCGAGTGGTTCGCTCGCCTGCGCGCCTGGAGCTTTCTCTTCGGCCTGCTGTGGTTCACCCTCACCGCAAGCTCTCTGCTTGGTCCCGGCCTGGTCTCCTGGTTGTTTCAAGTAGCACACGTCGGCAGACCACTCTGGATCGGCTGGATCGGAACCACTCTGGCAAGCGTGCTCGCCGGCAAAAGCTCCTTCATCAACGGCACCGCCAAGGATCGCAACTCAAAGTCGGCGTCTGCACTCAACATGCTCGCGCTGGTAGGGCCTCCGGTCTTCATCGCTGGTCTGGTCCTCACGCTCTCCTGGGTTATCGAAAAAGCATTGGAGACGATCCAGTCTCAGATAGGCGATCAGATCCTTCCACACTCAGACTTCTTTGTTCTGCTCGCTCTGCTTGCAGCCACCGCCCTGCTATTCGGCTGGCGCATCGACGTCAACGAGTTCTCGCTGCACTCCTTCTATCGTGATCGCATCGCACGCTGTTACGCCGGAGCCAGCAACCCCGATCGCCGCCCCAATCGCTTCACCGGCTTCGCGGCCAGCGACAAGCGCCTCAGGTTGATTGATCTTCTCCCCGCTCGCTTCAACAACCCCGCGCTCAATCAACTCTGGGCTCACGTCTGCGGCCCTGATCTCTGCACCCTCGATCCGCAGCCGCCCACCTACCAGGGGCCCTTCCCCATCTTCTGCACAACTCTCAACCTCTCCTTCGGCCAGGACCTCGCCTACCAGGAGCGCAAGGGAGCGGCCTTCGCCTTCACGCCGCTCTACTGCGGCTATGACGTCGGCTGGACCGAAACCGATACCGACCGTGTGCAGTTCAACGGCTACGCGCCCACCCGCAGCTTCGCGTATGAGGACGGAGGTCCGCGCATGGCCACCGCCGTTGCCACCTCAGGCGCCGCCATGAGCCCCAACTGGGGCTTCCACTCCAACCCGACCATGGCCTTTCTGCTGACCATCTTCAACGTTCGGCTTGGTCTCTGGATTCGCAACCCGCGGCACAAGCGCTTCCGTCTGCGAGGACGGATCAGCAACCCGTCATCACCATGGTTCGGCCTCTTCTACCTGCTCGCGGAGCTCTTCGGCATGGTCAACGACGAGGCCGCCTTCGTCTACCTCACCGACGGCGGGCACTTCGAAAACATGGGCCTCTACGAACTGGTTCGTCGCCACTGCACCACCATCGTCATCTGCGATGCCGAGCAGGACGGCGACCTCTCCTTCCAGGGCATCGGCATGGCCATCCGCAAATGCCGCATCGATCACGGTGCGGAGATCGATCTCGACCTCTCGCAGCTCGACCCCACCGGAACCCCTCCAGTCAGCCCCGTGTGCGCCCTCGCGGGAACCATCCGCTACTCCAACGGAACCGTAGGGCAGGTGCTGTATATCAAATCCGTCTACACCGCCGATCTTCCGCCGGACCTGGTCAACTTCCACAAGGAGAACCCCACCTTCCCCAACACCTCGACCGTCGACCAGTGGTTCAGCGAGTCCCAGTTTGAGAGCTATCGCCGTCTCGGGCAGGAGTACGCCTCCTCCGCGCGCGTCCGCACCTGGATGGACCGCCATCTTCCCGTGCGCCCCGCCTGAGTCCGCTTTCCACAGCCCCATACCGTATCTACAACAAAGGTGTTAGCCGCTACGGGGGACACCAGCTATTTCAAGACTGCGTGAATCCGCGTCCATGGCCACGATTCCGCAACTTCCACAATAGAATCGCGGATTTCCGCAGGGTGCGGTGGTTTACCTTCAAAGAAGGGAAGGGATTCCCACGCGCAACACAACATGTTGTGCTTTATACTTGACACACGCTATAGGCAGAGGTACTTTCACCACTGCAAGCAAGACGTGGGATAGCGTTCACGTCGGCAAGTTTCGTCCCGCACACGACTTCAGCCCGTTCGTTCCCCAGGCAGCAGCCCCCGTGGCGCCCCTTCGAACCGGCACGAACTGAAGCCCTGGACAATGACCCGCCTCGCCGCGCGCGAGGCCAGTACAAACCGGAGAGCACAACGCTCCGGGCATCGAATTTAACGCGAGAAGGAGCAATCTCCCAATGGCTACCGCATCCAAAAAGACCACCACGGCTCCCGCCTCTGAACAGGTCGCAGCACAGACCGCAACCGCCTCCGCCAAACGCGCCCCCGGCCTCACCTTCTCGCGCCACTTCACCAGGCCCGGAGTCTCGCCCTTCGATGAGGTCACCTGGGAGCTGCGCGATGCCGTCATTCAGGACTTCAAGGGTCGCACCATCTTCGAACAGAAGAACGTCGAGGTGCCCACCGACTGGTCGATGACCGCGACCAACATCGTCGCCTCCAAGTACCTCCACGGCCAGCTCGGGACCCCCGAGCGCGAGACCGGCGTCCGCGCCCTTATCACCCGCGTCGCCGAATCCATCCGCGACTGGGGCATGCGGGACGGCTACTTCGCCTCTGCCGAGGACGCCGAGGTCTTCTTCGCCGAGCTCTGCCACCTGCTCATCAACCAGAAGGTCGCCTTCAACTCGCCCGTCTGGTTCAATGTCGGCTGCGACCGCCTGGAGCCCAACTCCGACGCGCAGAACTGGCACTGGAACCCGCACACCTGCGCGGTCGAGTTCTCCGTCACCGGCTACCGCAAGCCCCAGTGCTCCGCCTGCTTCATCAACTCCGTGCAGGACTCGCTCGACTCCATCCTCACCCTAGCCAAGACCGAAGGCATGCTGTTCAAGTGGGGATCGGGAACCGGCTCCAACCTCTCGAACATCCGCGGTTCCATGGAAACCCTCTCAGGTGGCGGAACCGCCAGCGGCCCGCTCTCCTTCATGCGCGGCTTCGACGCCTTCGCCGGCGTCATCAAGTCCGGCGGCAAGACCCGCCGCGCCGCCAAGATGGTCATCCTCAACGTCGACCATCCCGACATCATCGACTTCATCGAGTGCAAGCAGAAGGAAGAGGCCAAGGCCCACTCCCTCGTGGCCGCCGGCTACGACGGCTCCGGTCCCGACTCCGAGGCCTACAGCTCCATCTTCTTCCAGAACGCCAACAACTCCGTCCGCGTCACCGACGAGTTCATGCAGGCCGTCGAGGCCGACTCCACCTTTGCCACCCGCACCGTCAAGGGCCGCACCCCGGTCAAGGAGTACCGCGCCCGCGACATCATGAACAAGATCGCCGAGGCCACCTGGCTCTGCGGAGATCCCGGCATGCAGTACGACACCACCATCAATCGCTGGCACACCAGCAAGAACACCGGCCGCATCAACGCCTCCAATCCCTGCTCCGAGTACATGTTCCTCGACGACTCGGCCTGCAACCTTGCCTCCTTCAATCTCCTGAAGTTCGTCACTCCGGGAGGCCAGTTCGACATCGCCGCCTACCGCAAAGCCATTGCCATCGTCACCACCGCCATGGAGATCATCGTCGACTCCGCCGGCTACCCCACTGAATCCATCGCGAAGAACTCGCACGACTATCGCCCGCTCGGCCTCGGCTACGCCAACCTCGGCGCTCTCCTGATGGCCTTCGGCCTGCCGTACGACTCCGACGCCGGACGCGACTTCGCCGCCACCCTCACCTCCATCCTCTGCGGCGACGCCTACTGGCAGTCCTCCCGCATCGCCGAGCTCTGCCCTCCGCTCGGAGCCGCCACCCCGCTCACCCAGCAGGCCGACCGCTCGACCGACGCCAACTTCGACGGCTCCAACGGCGCCTGCCCCGGCTTCTACATCAACCGCGAACCCTTCCTCGACGTCATCCGCATGCACCGCGCCGAGGTCAACAACATCGGCAAATCGAAGTCCTCTAGCGCCCGCGGCCCGGAATCCGAAGCCGCCTTCGTCGCCCCGCAACTCCAGGAGCTCATCGATGCCTCGCGCGACTCCTGGGACGGAGCCCTCGCCCACGGTGAAAAGCACGGCTACCGCAACTCGCAGGTCACCGTCCTCGCCCCCACCGGAACCATCGGCTTCATGATGGACTGCGACACCACCGGCATCGAGCCCGACCTCGCCCTCGTCAAGTACAAGAAGCTCGTCGGCGGCGGCATGATCAAGATCGTCAACAACACCGTGCCCTCGGCTCTCTTCAAGCTCGGCTACAACAATGCTGAAGTCGACGCCATCGTCAGCTACATCGACGCCACCGGAACCATCGAGGGCGCCCCCCACGTCAAGCCCGAGCACCTCGCCGTCTTCGACTGCTCCTTCAAGGCCTCCAAGGGAACCCGCTCCATCCACTACATGGGCCACATCAAGATGATGGCCGCCACCCAGCCCTTCCTCTCCGGAGCTATCTCGAAGACCGTCAACCTCCCCCAGGACGCCACCGTCGAAGACATCGCCGAGGCCTACATCGAGTCCTGGCGCCAGGGCCTCAAGGCCGTCGCCATCTACCGCGACAACTCCAAGGGCTCCCAGCCCCTCAACGTCTCCGCCTCCGACGGCAAGGCCCAGAAGGAGAAGGACGCCGTCTCCGACAAAGCTGTCGCCGCCACGGCAGAGAGCACTGCGGTCCTCGCCGCCGCCGAAGCCAAGCTCCAGGCCCAGACCCACCAGATAGCCGCCCTCGAGCAGCAGATCAAGACCATCACCGAGGCCGCCAGCAGGAACGCCGACGCCATCGACGCCCAGGCGCCTCCCCGCGCCGTCCGCCACCGCCTGCCCGCCGAGCGCGCCTCCGTAACCCACAAGTTCGGCCTCTCCGGACACGAGGGCTACATCACCGTCGGGCTCTACCCTAACGGCCAGCCCGGCGAGATCTTCATCCGCATGGCCAAGGAAGGCTCCACCGTCTCCGGACTCATGGACTCCTTCGCGACCGCCGTCTCGCTCGCCCTCCAGCACGGCGTCCCCCTGCGCGTCCTCTGCGAGAAGTTCGCCCACACCCGCTTCGAGCCCTCCGGCTGGACCGGCAACGAGCAGATCGGCTACGCCAAGTCCATCATGGACTACATCTTTCGCTGGCTGCAGATCCGCTTCCTCTCCGGCCAGCAGCTCTCGCTCTTCGCCGGTCTAGCCCCCCAAAACCAGACCGCAACCGGACACGCCGTCCCCGTCGAAGGCACCGTCCAGGGCTCCGGCAGCTACGTCATCCCCTCACTCAACGCCTCCACCTCCGAGGCCGTCATTCCCTCGCTCTCAGCTTCCATGGATCAGGGCGGTGAAAAAAGAGGATACGAGGGTGAAAAAGGAGGTGTCATCCTGAGCGGAGGCGCAGCCGGAGTCGAAGGATCTGCGGTTGACTTCTACCCCGGAACCACCCCACCCCAGCAGGGAATCGCCCCCGACCCGACCTACACCGCCGACTCCGGACCCCTCTCCATGGAAGACCGCGGAATCTACCACGCCGCCGACGCCATGAAGAGCATGTACGACATGGGCGACGCCCCAAGCTGCGCCACCTGCGGAGCCATCATGACAAGAAACGGCTCCTGCTACCGCTGCATGGAGTGCGGAAGCACCAGCGGCTGCAGCTAGTCCTTCGCG
>Ga0164242_10000291_pt1 | contig 62336 bp, 54 predicted proteins | sample OricomgcompostMG_FD_108783 | JGI IMG/M metagenome (GOLD analysis project Ga0164242, IMG submission 108783) | Miracle-Growth compost microbial communities from Emeryville, California, USA - Original compost - Miracle growth compost (MG) ...
ATGAACCCGGACGGCAGCTTCCGCGGTCATCTGCGCACCAATGCGGCGGGCGTGAACCTCAACCGCGAATGGCACGCCCCCAGCGCCGAACGCTCGCCCGAGGTGCTCAGTGTGCTGGAGGCGATGGACAAGACCGGCGTGGATTTCGCGATGGACGTGCATGGCGACGAGGCGATCCCGCACGTCTTCCTCGCCGGCTTCGAGGGCATTCCCTCGCTCGCCGAGCGCCAGACCCGGCTCTATGCGCGCTATCAGGACGCATTGGTCGCCCGCACCCCCGATTTCCAGAAGGCCAGGGGCTATGCGGTGGCGGGCACGGGCGAGGCCAATATGTCCATGTCCACCAACCAGCTCGCCGAACGCTTCGGCTGCGTCTCGATGACGCTGGAAATGCCCTTCAAGGACAATGACGACCTGCCCGATCCGGAGTTCGGCTGGTCGCCCGAGCGCAGCAAGAAACTCGCCGCCGCCTGCCTCGCCGCGCTGCACGACGTGATCGGGGAGCTCTAAGCCCCTCCCGCTTGCGGGAGGGGAGCTATTAGCCGAACAGCTCCGCCAGAAACGCCTCCATCGCCCGCCACGAGCGGCGGTCGGCCGCTTCGCGATATTTGTCGGGCCGATGCTTCGCGGTGAAGCTGTGCTCGGCGTGGCCGTAGGCGTGGAGCTGCCAGTCGGCTTTCTTCGCCGTCATCTCGTCGGCGAAGGCGATCACGTCCTGCGGCGTGGCGAGCGGATCCTCCCAGCCGTGCAGCGCCAGGATGCTGGCCGGGATCGTCTCGGCGGTCGGAATGTCGGGCGCGTCGAACAGGCCGTGGAAGGTGACGACCCCCTTCACGTCCGCACCGGTGCGGGCGAGATCGAGCGCGCATTTGCCACCGAAGCAGAAGCCGATGACCGCGACCTTCTCCGCATCGACCATATCCAGGGCGCGCGCCTGTTCGAGCGCCGCCGTCATCCGCGCGGCGATCGCCTTGCGATCGGCGTTGAGCGCCTGCATCGCCGCGGTCGCCTCCTCGGCGCTGGTCGGCTTCACGTCGATCCCGAAAATGTCGATCGCGAAGCCGACATAGCCCAGCGTCGCCAGCTTCTCCGCCTTCTCCTCCTCGAAGGGCGAGCGGCCCATGAATGTCGGCGCGATCAACACCGCCGGGCGCTTGCCCGTCGCCGCCCCGTCCAACACCGCCAGGCTTTCGAAGGTCGCGCCGTCCACCTCATATCGCACCGCCCGCTTTTCGATCGCCATCGCTTCCTCCTTGTCCGCATTTCGCCATGCGGCAGGGATGACGCGGCGGCAAGGCTTGGCTAGAGCCGCGGGCGAACAGAGCTTCGGAGACGCCCATGCCCCGCCTCGTCCTGATCCGCCACGGCCAGTCGCAATGGAATCTGGAGAACCGCTTCACCGGCTGGTGGGACGTCGATCTCTCCGAAAAAGGCGTCGAGGAGGCGAAGGCGGCCGGCGCGGCGATGGGCGAGGCGGGGCTCGATTTCGATCAATGCTTCACCAGCGTGCAGACCCGCGCGATCCGCACGCTGCACCTCGCGCTCCGGGAAATGGGCCGGTTGTGGCTGCCGGAGGAGAAGCATTGGCGGCTGAACGAGCGCCACTATGGCGGCCTCACCGGGCTGAACAAGGCGGAGACGGCGGCGCGCCACGGCGACGAGCAGGTGAAGATCTGGCGGCGCAGCTTCGATGTGCCCCCGCCGCCGATGGAGGCGGGCTCGCCCTACGATCTTTCCGCCGATCGCCGCTATTCGGGCGTGGACGTGCCCGCCACCGAGAGCCTGAAGGACACGATCGCGCGCGTGCTGCCCTATTGGGAGGAGCGCATCGCCCCCGATCTCCGCGCCGGCAAGCGCGTGCTCGTCTCCGCCCACGGCAATTCGCTGCGCGCGCTGGTCAAGCATCTCTCCGGTCTGTCGGACGATGAGGTCGTCCATCTCGAAATCCCGACCGGCCGGCCGATCGTCTATGAACTGGACGAAGCGCTGAAGCCGATCGAACGCTACTATTTGCACGAGCGTTGATTGCCTCGCCGGGGCGGGGCCGCTAAGCCGCCCCTCGACATCTCCACCCTAACACAAAGGCCGATGACCGATCAGCCCGCCCCCCTTGTTGGCATCATCATGGGCAGCCGCTCCGATTGGGAGACGATGCGCCACGCCGCCGAGACGCTGGCCGCGCTCGACGTGCCGCACGAGGCGAAGGTGGTTTCCGCGCACCGCACCCCCGACCGTCTCTATGGCTATGCCAAAGGGGCAGCCGGGCGGGGTTTGCGCGTGGTGATCGCCGGCGCGGGCGGGGCGGCGCATCTGCCGGGCATGGCCGCCTCGATGACGGCGCTGCCGGTGCTGGGCGTGCCGGTGGAATCGAAGGCGCTCTCCGGCATGGACAGCCTGCTTTCGATCGTCCAGATGCCCGCGGGCGTTCCGGTCGGAACCCTGGCGATCGGGCGCGCGGGCGCGGTCAACGCCGCTTTGCTCGCCGCCGCGATGCTGGCGACCACCGATCAGGCCCTCGCCGAACGGCTCGCCGCATGGCGGGCGAAGCAGACGGCGGACGTCGCCGAAGCGCCGGAATGATCGTCCCGCCCGGCTCCACCATCGGCCCAATCGCGCCGGGCGCGACGATCGGAATCGTCGGCGGCGGGCAGCTCGGCCGGATGCTGGGCGTCGCCGCCGCCCAGCTCGGCTATCGCACCCATATCTACGCGCCCGAGGCGAGCGGCCCCGCCACCGAGGTCGCCGCCGAATGGACGCGCGGCGATTATCGCGATGCCGATGCGATGGCCGGTTTCGCCCGGAGCTGCGCCGTCGTCACCTATGAGTTCGAGAATCTGCCGGTCCGCGCGCTGGCGGCGGTCGAGGGGCTCGCCCCCTTCCGCCCGTCGGTCGGCGCGCTGCGGATCGCGCAGGATCGCGCGCTCGAAAAGAGCTTCGCGGGCGAGCGCGGCCTCGTCACCGCGCCTTGGGCGCAGGTCGACAGCCTGGACGATCTCCGCGCCGCGCTGGATCGCATCGGACTGCCCGCCATCCTCAAGACCCGCCGCTTCGGCTATGACGGCAAGGGCCAGGTCCGGCTGCGCGACGCGGTGCAAGCCGAAGCCGCGTGGGAGGCGATCAAGGGCCAGCCTGCGGTGCTGGAGGGCTTCGTCCGTTTCGAGGCGGAGTTCTCGGCGCTGGTCTGCCGCGGCGCGGACGGGGCGAGCGTCGCCTGGGACGCGCCCGCCAACGCGCACCGTGACGGCATCCTCGCGCGATCGGCCGTGCCTGCGGACGGCATCGTCGCCGAACAGGCGGGCGAAGCAGTCGGCCTCGCCCGCGCGCTCGCGGGCGAGCTGGGCTATATCGGCGTGCTATCGGTCGAGTTCTTCGCGACCCGCAGCGGTCCGGTGTTCAACGAGATGGCGCCCCGCGTCCACAATTCCGGCCACTGGACGATCGAGGGCGCGACCACCTCGCAATTCGAGAACCATATCCGCGCCATCTGCGGCCTGCCGCTGGGCTCGACCGCGCTGACCGGCGCGGGCGTGACGATGGATAATCTGATCGGCGATCAGGTCCATGACTGGCCGACCATCCTCGCCGACCCGGAAGCCCATCTCCACCTCTACGGCAAGGATCACCCCCGCCCGGGACGCAAGATGGGCCATGTCACGCGGGTGCGGCGGTAAATCCAGTCTGCCGCCAGAATTGTCATGCTGAACTTGTTTCAGCATCCAACGTGACGCTTGGCGCGATTCCTGATCTGGCGATTACCGGCCGATGTCAGGGAACTGCAGAGATGGACCCTGAAACAAGCCTGTCCTGAGCTTTGTCGAAGGGCTCAGGGTGACGGTCGTGTAAAGTTGGTCGAACTCGACTCTAAAATCAGAACCGTTCGTCCCGAGCGAAGCCTGTCCCGAGCTTGTCGAGGTGGTCGAGGGGTAAGCCGAGCGCAGCCGAGGCTTCTCGGCTACGCTCGAAGCGGTGCCTCGACTTCGCTCGGCACGAACCGGGGAGGGCAGATTTACTCCCGGCGCTACCCCCGCCGCGTCGCCTTGAGCGGGAACCGCCCGAACGCGCCGGTGTCGATGGTGCCGGTCATGCTATCGCCCGCCACCGTCGCCTCGCATTCGAGCTTCATCGGGAAGGGCGCGGTCAGCTCCATCCTGAAGCGCGCCGTATCCCCGGTGAGCGTGCCGTCTGTGATGTCGAGCGATCCCAGCGGCCCGGTGTTGGTGCCCGCAAAGCCGCCCCCGGGCTTGCTCACGATGGTCATCACCGATTTCTGTTGGCCGATCGGCGAATCGACCTCGCAATCCCACTGGCCCTCGATCGTCGCCATCGACGCGTTCCTTTCCTAAAGTTCAGGCGAGGCCCTTACTTGGCCTCCGGCGCGTTGACCACCTCGACCGGCAGCCCCGTCGCCTCGAGCTGCGGCTTCACCTTGGCGGCGTCGCCCACCACCACCCAGACGAGCTCGCCGGGCTTGATGTCGCGCCGCGCCACCGCGTTCAGATCGTTCACCGTCAACGCCCGATATTTGCTCGCGATGTGCGCATAATAATCGTCGGGGCGCTTGAGCATATCGTTGCGCTCCATGCCCCCCATCAGTTGCGCGCCGGTTTCGAAGCTGCCGGGCAGCTCGCGGATGCTGCGCTGGACGGTGCGGTCCCGCTCCGCCTGGGTCAGCGGCTTGGTGGTCAGGAAGGCATGCATGTCGGCCAGCATCTCGGTGATGGTCGGGCCGGTCTTGTCGGTCTGCACCGGCGCTTCGACCAGATAGGGCACGCGCCCGACATAGCGCGAGATGCCGGATTGCACGCCATAGGACCAGGCCTTGGATTCGCGGATATCCATGTTGAGGCGCGACAGGAAGCTGCCGCCCAGCGCGTCATTGGCGGAAATCAGCGGCAGCAGCTCGTCCGTGCCCCGCGCGGCGAGCACCTCGCCCGCTACGATCACCGATTGCGGCGAGCCCGGCCGATCGAGCAGCACGATGCGCGGCTTGGGCGCGGGCACCGGCGTATCGAGATTCTTGGCCGGCGCAGCCGGGCCCGCGACACGCCAATCGCCGAAGCGGCTTTCCAGATCGGCCTTGATCGCCGGGAAGGGCAGGTTGCTGACGATGAAGATGGTGGCGTCCGAAGGCCGCAGCCACTGCGCCTTGAACGTCTCCAGATCGGCCTTGGTGAGCTTCGCCACCGCGTCCGGCTCGCCCAGCCCGCTCGACGGCACGCCATAGGGATTGGCCTTGCCGTAGATGAGGCCGGGGAGCGTGCGGGTGGCGAGCCCGCCCGGATCGGCGATCTCGGCCTTGATCCCGGTCAACTGCTCCACGCGCAGCCGCTCGATATCGGCGAAGGTGGGGTGGAGGATCACGTCCGCGAGCAGATCGAGCTCCGGCGCGATATTGGCCGAAAGCCCGGCGAGCGACACCTGCGCGCGGTCCATTGATGCGCCCGCCGAGATGCGCGCGCCCAGCCGCTCCTGATCGGCGGCGATCTGACCCGCGTTGCGCGAGGTCGTGCCCTCGTCGAGCAGCGAGAGCATCAGATATTCGGTGCCGAGCGCATCTCTTGGATCGGCGGCATGGCCGGCGTTGAAGCTCACCGCGATGCGGGTGAGCGGCAGGCCGCTGCGCTGCGCATAAACGAGGCGGATGCCGTTGGAGAGGGTGGCGCGCAGGATCGGCGGGTAAGTGAGATTGACGATCTCGCCCACCGGCGGCGCGATCCGCTTGGGGCCGGTCACGGGCGCGGCACCGCTCGCCGCCACCGCCTTCACCGCCGAGGTCGGCTTGGCGGCGTTGTTGACGCTGGCCGCCTTCGCCTCCTCATAGGGCGCGCGCGGCCCCGGCTCGACGGTGAGCGCATAAACGGGGCGGGAAAGCCATGTCCGCGCCGCTGCCTGCACCTCGGCCGGGGTGGCGGCGGCATAGAGCTTGAGCTGCTTTTCATAGAAGCCCGGATCATTCGCGTAGAGCGCCCCTTGAGCCAGCGTCGCCGCCTTGCCGCTCATGCCGCCCACCTTCTCCAGCGAGAAGAGCCTGCCCGCCACCTCCTGCGTCACGGCGCGGCGGATCTCGTCCTGCGTCGGGCCGCGGGCGAGGAAATCGGCGAGGATCGCATCGATTTTCTCGCCCACCAGCCTGGGATCGACGCCGGGCTTCACGTCGGCGGTGATCTCGAACAGCCCCACCCGCTCCAGCGATTCGAGGCTGGCGCTGACGTCCACCGCCAGCTTGTCCTTGCGCACCAATTCATTGTCGAGCCGCGAGCTCGCCAGCCCTCCGATGATCGAGGCGGCGATGTCGAGCGGCACCGTCGTCTTGTCGGTCAGCCCCGGCACCACCCAGTCGCGATAGAGCCGCACGGTCGCGACCCGATCGTGCAGAACCTCATGCTTGGGCGCGGGCAATGTCGGCACCGCAGCCTGCGTCGGCGCGGGCTGGGGGCCGCGCGGAATATTCCCGAAATATTTCTCGACCAGCGGCTTGGCGGTTGCCACGTCGATATCGCCGGCCAGCACCAGCACCGCGTTGTTCGGCCCGTAATGGCCCCGGAACCAGGCGCGCACGTCGGCGAGGCTGGCCGCGTCCAGATCCGCCATCGAGCCGATCGTGGTGTGGTGATAGGGATTGTCCTTGGGGAACAGCGCGTCGAGCTGAGCATATTGGACGAGGCCGTAGGGCTGGTTGTCGTCCTGCCGTTTCTCGTTCTGCACCACGCCGCGTTGGCGATCGAGCGTCTGTTGCGTCACCGCGCCCAGCAGATGCCCCATGCGGTCGCTTTCCAGGAACAGCGCCAGCGGCAGGGCGGGCTTGGGCACCGTCTCGAAATAATTGGTGCGATCGAAATAGGTGGTGCCGTTGTAATCGGTCGCCCCCACCTTCTCGAGCGGCGCGAAGAAATCGCCGGGCGCATTCTCCGATCCGTTGAACATCAGATGCTCGAACAGATGCGCGAAACCGGTCTCACCCGCCGGCTCGTCCTTGGATCCGACATGATACCAGACGGACACCGCCACGATCGGGGCCTTGCGATCGGTGGAGACGACCACCCGCAGCCCGTTGCTCAGCGTGAACTCCTGCCAGGGCAGCTTGACCTGGCTGACGATGGTGGAAAGCGGCGCGGGCTGTTCGGAAGGCGGCGGAGCGGCGACGAGCGGCGTGAGAGCGACGGAGGCGAGCAGCAGGGCGGGCAGGCGGAAAAGCATTGGGGTCGCACCTCATCGGGGCCGCAGGATGCGCGCACCATAAGGCCAAGCGCGGCCGCCGCAACGCTTGACGCGGGCGAGGCGTTAGGGGGCTTGGCGATCCCGGCGCAGGTTCGCGAAGCCCTTGTGTTGTATTTCAGCAACACCATATGTTGCCCGATCTTGAAGAGGGGAATGCATGAATCTCGAAATGTTCACCGATCGCGCCAAGGGCTTCCTGCAATCGGCGCAGACCGTGGCGATCCGCATGAACCACCAGCGGATCGGACCCGAGCACATCCTGAAGGCGCTGCTGGAGGACGAGCAGGGCATGGCCGCCGGGCTGATCCAGCGCGCCGGCGGCTCCGTGCAGGTGGCGACGCGCGAGACGGACGCGGCGCTGGCGAAGATTCCGCAGGTTTCGGGCGGCGGCGCGCAGCAGCCGCCGGGGCTCGACAACGACGCGGTGCGTCTGCTCGATCAGGCCGAGCAGATCGCGAAGAAAGCGGGCGACAGCTACGTCACCGTCGAACGGCTGCTGCTCGCCTGCGCGCTCGCCGCCGGCACCGCGGCCGGCAAGGCGCTGGCGGATGCGGGCGTCAAGGCCGACGCGCTCAACGCCGCGATCAACGAGCTGCGTGGCGGCCGCACCGCCGACACCGCCTCGGCCGAGGATCGCTATGACGCGCTCAAGAAGTTCGCACGCGATCTGACCGAGGAAGCGAAGGCGGGCAAGCTCGATCCGGTGATCGGCCGCGACGAGGAAATCCGCCGCACCGTCCAGATTCTCGCGCGCCGCACCAAGAACAATCCGGTGCTGATCGGCGAGGCCGGAGTCGGCAAGACCGCGATCGTCGAGGGGCTGGCGCTGCGCATCGCCAACGGCGACGTGCCCGATACGCTCAAGGATCGGCAGCTGATGGCGCTCGACATGGGCTCGCTGATCGCCGGGGCCAAATATCGCGGCGAGTTCGAGGAGCGCCTGAAGGGCGTGCTCGACGAGGTACAGCAGGCCGAGGGCGACATCATCCTGTTCATCGACGAGATGCACACGCTGATCGGCGCGGGCAAGACCGAGGGCGCGATGGACGCCGGCAACCTCTTGAAGCCCGCCCTCGCCCGCGGCGAACTGCATTGCATCGGCGCGACCACGCTCGACGAATATCGCAAATATGTCGAGAAGGATCCGGCGCTCCAGCGGCGCTTCCAGCCCGTGTTCGTCGGTGAGCCGACGGTCGAGGACACCATCTCGATCCTGCGGGGCTTGAAGGAGAAATATGAGCTGCACCACGGTGTGCGCATCACCGACGGCGCGATCGTCGCCGCCGCCACGCTCTCCAACCGCTACATCACCGACCGCTTCCTGCCCGACAAGGCCATCGACCTGATGGACGAGGCCGCCTCGCGCCTGCGCATGGAGGTCGAGTCCAAGCCCGAGGAGATCGAGTCGCTCGACCGCCGCATCATCCAGATGAAGATCGAGCGCGAGGCGCTGAAGAAGGAAAGCGATCAGGCCTCGAAGGACCGGCTGGCGGCGCTTGAGGCCGAGCTCGCCAATCTCGAACAGCAATCCGCCGAGCTGACCCAGCGCTGGCAGGCCGAGAAGGAGAAGATCCAGGCTGAGGCGAAGCTGAAGGAGCAGCTCGATTCCGCGCGCATCCAGCTCGATCAGGCGCAGCGTTCGGGCGACCTCGCCAAAGCGGGCGAGCTTTCCTACGGCGTCATCCCCGGCCTGGAAAGGCAGCTCGCCGAGGCGCAATCCGCCTCCGCCCACGCCATGCTGCGCGAAGAGGTGACGAGCGAGGACATCGCCTCGGTGGTCAGCCGCTGGACCGGCATCCCGGTCGATCGCATGCTGGAGGGCGAGCGCGAGAAGCTGCTCCGCATGGAGGAGAGCCTCGGCAAACGCGTGATCGGGCAGGAGGAGGCGGTCGCCGCCGTCTCCCGCGCGGTGCGCCGTGCGCGCGCCGGGCTACAGGATCCGAACCGTCCGCTCGGCTCCTTCCTGTTCCTGGGGCCGACCGGCGTGGGCAAGACCGAGCTCACCCGCGCGCTCGCCGGCTTCCTGTTCGACGACGACACCGCGATGGTGCGCATCGACATGAGCGAGTTCATGGAGAAGCATTCGGTCGCCCGCCTGATCGGCGCGCCGCCCGGCTATGTCGGCTATGAGGAAGGCGGCGTGCTGACCGAGGCGGTCCGTCGTCGCCCCTATCAGGTGGTGCTGTTCGATGAGGTGGAGAAAGCGCATGGCGATGTCTTCAACATCCTGCTCCAGGTGCTGGACGACGGCAGGCTCACCGACGGCCAGGGCCGCACGGTGGATTTCACCAACACGCTGATCATCCTGACCTCGAACCTCGGCTCGCAATATCTCACCCAGCTCGGCGAGGACGAGCCGGTCGAGAAGGCCGAGCCGCAGGTGATGGAGATCGTTCGCGCCCATTTCCGCCCGGAGTTCCTGAACCGGCTGGACGAGATCATCCTGTTCCACCGGCTCGGCCCCGCGCACATGGCGCCGATCGTTGATATCCAGGTGGCGCGCATCCAGCGGCTGCTCAAGGATCGCAAGATCACGCTGCACCTGACGGACGCCGCGCGCGCCTGGCTGGGCCGCGTCGGCTATGACCCGGTTTATGGCGCACGGCCGCTCAAGCGCACCGTCCAGCGCTATTTGCAGGATCCTCTCGCCGAGATAATCCTGCAAGGCGAAGTGCCCGACGGCGCGACGGTCGATGTTGATGAGGGCGAAGGCGGGCTGACGCTGAGCGTAGTGTGATACGCTCGGCCTAAGCACAAGGTGGGTGCGGCACGTCCATGCCGCACCCTTTGCGTCAGTGGCCGGGGCCCATCAGGCCGCCCGACTGCACGCGCTCCACGGTGTCGCGCTGCTGTTGGCGAAGGTCTGCCCATTCCTGGGCGGTGTGGCAGGTTTTATTAACCTGAAGCCGGCTGCCGAGAACGGGCTCGGAATGGCAGATCACCTTGTTGGGATCGCTGGTCTGGGAATGATCGCCGTGACGGGGCGGCATCGCCGTCGCCGAGGTGGCGGTAAGAGCCGCGATAAGCAAAAGAGCGGAACGCATGAGCCTGTCCTTGGGAGTTTGAATTATCAGCCTAGCACATTTGCAAATCGAGACAAAGGGATCGCCGAAACCGTCCTCACTTCTTCCCCCCGAAGAAAGGCTTCTTGGAGAAGATCGGGGCTACCTGGGCCATGATTAAAGGGGAACGCCGTTCTCGCGTTCTTCCGCTTCCATGATCCGGGTGATCGCGGCGCGCTCGGCGGCGTTCAGGTCGGGATGCCAGGCATCGATGATGAGGACGCAGCGAGGCTCGTCGCTGTCATTGGCGGCTTCATGCTCGATGGTGTCGTCGAATAGGAAGGCCTCGCCTTCCCGCCATGTCCGCGTCTCGGCGCCGACGCGAAACCAGCAATCGGGCGGGATCACCAGCGGCAGGTGACAGACCAGCCGGGTATTGGCGACGCCCGTATGCGGAGGAATGCGCGTATGCGGCTTCAAGAGCGAGAACATGGCGTTGGGCGAGCGCCCCGCCACCCGCGGTTGGGGAATCGTGGCGAGCACCTTCATGGTGCGCGGGCACCGATCGGCATTGGCGGAGACGGTGCGGCCGTTCTGGAGAAGATGGAACGCGGTCCAGTCCATCGAATGGTTGAGCGCCGTCCACTGCCGCACCGGCGCATCGGACGCATATTGGATATAGGGTTCGGCGCGCGCCATCCGCTCCTCGAGCAGGGCGAGGAATTCGGCGCGGATCGCATCCGTTTCGGCCTCGAGATCGGCGAGCCACGGGAAGTCCTCCCGCTCATGAAACTCCCGCTCGGCGAGGCCGGGATAGTGATAATGCGTCGGCTCGCTATGCCAGACACGGGTTTCGTGTAACGCATTGGTCTTGAAGCGGGCGAGCCTGGCCCTGATCCGCGCGTCGAGCGCAGGATCGGATTCGATCGCGCGATCCCACATTGCGCCGACCTGCCGGCGATAAGCTTGCCGGTTCGCCTCGGCATGCGCGACCAGACCGCGCAGATGCTGCGGCACCTGATCGACGGGAGGGCACTGGGCGAGACCATGGACATAATCCCGCGCCGCCTCCTCCTTGTTTCCGACACTCTCGTGCAGGCGTCCCCGGCTCAGCAAGGCGAGGAAATCGAGGGGATTGAGGCGAAGCGCCTCACCGATCGCGGCGAAGGCCGCCGCGGGATCGCCCGTCGCGCGGCGAAGCGCGGCGAGCTTGAGCCAAAGCTCGATCCTGCCCGGATCGGCGGCGGCCGCCTGTTCGAGGAGGCTTCGGGCGGAGGCGGCGTCACCGGCGGCGGCGGCGCGATCAGCGGCGGCTTCGAACTCGTTGGCAGGCCTGGAGCGGGTATCGGTCATTCGCGAAGGACTGTGCCAGAGCCGCCCTCAAAAGAAAACGGCGGACCCGAAGGCCCGCCGTTCCAGTTTTGACGGTCGCGGTCTTCGATCAGAGATCGAAGGTCACGCCGGCGTAGATGTACCGGCCCAGCGCGTCGTACACGACCGGGAAGGTGTTGCCGTTGTAGGCCGACTGGTTGAGGCCCAGACCCACGATCGGCGGCTCGCGATCGAGGACGTTGTTGGCGCCGATGCGGAAGGTGAACTTGTCGGCCACCGGGAAGGTCGCGGCCAGATCGAAGTAGCTCTGCGCTCCGATCCGCGCATCGCCCGGATTGGTCGTGCCGTGCAGTTCCGGATTCGAGCTCGTCGTATCTTCCTTCACCGCCGAGAAGTAGCGCCAACGGAGCGACACGCTCGGGCCCGAGGGCGCCGTGTAGGTGAGGCGTACATTGGAGCGCCATTCCGGAGCCGGCGTGCCGCAAACGGCACCATAAAGCTTGGCGCAATCGAAGGCTTGCTGGCCGACATTGTGGATGATGAACCTGTGCAGCCAGGTCGCCGTGCCGTCGAGGCCGAGCGTGCCGGCGCCACCCAGATCCTGCGTATAACCGGCCGTGAAATCGATACCGTCGGTCATCAGACTGCCGGCGTTGATATTGGTATCGATGATATAGCCGGTCGTATCGAAATCGGTGCCCGGCAGGTACAGCGAGCCACGCTTATCGCGGTGGATGAGATTGCAATATTGCCCGCTGGCGACGCACTGCTTGATGATGTTGTTGGCGCCCAGCACACCGATGAGGTTGTTCACCTTGATGTGGAAGTAATCGACCGTAGCCGAGAAGCCGCGCAGGAAGGTCGGCGTCAACACCGCGCCCGCCGTCCACGACTTGGAGACTTCCGGCTGCAGGTTGGGATTGCCGCCGGTCAGGCCGTTATATTGCCCGGCGGTGCTGTACGGAATATGGCCATATTGCGCAGCCGAAACCCCGGTAAGAGCGCACTGGGCCGCGGTGGCCGTCGGCTCCGGAATGAGCGGCGTACCGGCATCGAAGTCGCCCGCGCAAGGATCGAGCGAACCATCGAGCTGGATGTGCTGCGACTGAAACAGCTCCACCACGTTGGGCGCGCGAACGGCACGGTTATAACCGCCACGGAACTTGATGTCCCGGGTCGGTGCCCATTCGAGCTGCAGCTTCCATGTGTCGGTGTTGAAGGTGCTGCCCGAACTGGTTTCATAATGCGAACGGCGATAGCCTCCGGTGAAGGTCAGGTTCTGGAAGAAAGGACGATCCTGAACGATCGGAACCGAAAGCTCTGCGAAGACCTCCTTGACGTTGAACGATCCATGGACCGGGAGCGTCGGCGCACCCTGGCCGGCGAGATCGCCCGTCTGGAACTCGAGATCCGTGTTGAGGTTGAGCGTTTCCTTCCGATATTCGGCACCGACGTTGAGCGCCACGCCCTCGTTCGCCCAAGGGCTCTGCACGCCATATTCGCCGCCGAGGAAGGTGACGTTGGCGTCGGCGACCTGCTCGGTGGTCTGGCCGCGCTGGAAGCCCGGAGCGGAGAGATAGTTGATCGCCGCCTGAGTGACGCCGCCCGTCTGGAAGACATTCCAGGGAACGCAGTTGGTGTCGGTGCCATCAAGCACCGAACGGCAGGTGGGCAAGCCCGTGGCCGGATCGGTGACGACATTGAGCGCGTTGGTGATCCTCTTGACCGAGAACTCGTTCAGATAGGTCTCGGCATAATCGACGCGGCCATATTGATAATAGGCGTCATAGCTGATGCCCCGGGCGATATCACCCTTGGCGCCGATCACGCCGCGATAGGTGGTATGCTGCAGATCGTCCTGGCGCGGACCGCCTTCGACGTTACGACGCAGAAGATAAGCGACGCCACGATTATAGGTGTTCCCGTTGGCGTCGGTGAAGACAGCCGGCGCGCCGTTTGCATCGGTCACGAGATTCGCGGGCGAGCAGATAACTCCGCGCTCCTGTGCGGAAAGCAGAGGATTGTCGCAGTTCACGAAGCCGGTCTGGCCGAAATCGCCCGAAGCCGCGATCTGGGCGACCGTGCGGTCGTCCATGAACATGAACTCCATATATGGCTTGAAATTGTCGTTCACGTCATAATGGGCGAAAAAGCCCGCGGTGTAACGCTCGTCCGGGCGCTGATAATAGTTGAGCGGCCCATAATTGTAGGGGATCGCGTTCGGTTTAAACTGATCACCCTCGACGTGGTACGTCCCCACATTGGTGAGGAAGGTGCCCGATGGCGAAGTACTGGAGCCTCCGCAGCCATAGAGCCCCTGGGCAGCCACATTACCCGCAGTCTTGGACTGGAGCGCGCAGGATGAGTAGTCGCGCGAGGACTGGAGCACCGGGTTGATCTTGCGATAGCCGGCATAGGCGGTGACATGGCCGCGGCCGTCATCGAAGCTCGCACCCATCACGGCCGTGGTGTCGATCGCCGCGCCGTCGACGGTATTGCCCGTGGGATAGCCGAATCCGCGCCCTTGGAGCGCGTTGATGATCGAACCCTTGGTGCTGTTATCATGCTGATAGAAGCTGTACTGGCTGTCCAGCTTGAAGCCGTCGAAATCCGTGTCCATCACGAAGTTGACGACACCCGCCACCGCATCCGCGCCATACACCGACGAGGCGCCGCCGGTCAGCACGTCGACGCGCTTGATCAGCGCGGCGGGAATGATGTTGATGTCGGGCACGGGCAACGCCGGATCGCCCGGAACGAGCCGGCGGCCATCGATCAGCACCAGAGTGCGCACCGAACCGAGATCGCGCAGATCGATCGTGGCCGTGCCGGTCGCGCCGTTGGCGGTGCCGCCGCCCTGCCCGGCGAAGACCTGCGGCAGCGAGTTCAGCAGATCCTCGGTGCGGGTCGTGCCGGTAAGCTTGACCTCCTGCGAGCCGACGACCGTGACCGGGCTGGCCGATTCCAGGTTCGGGTGCGGAATGCGCGATCCGGTGACGATGATCTCACCGCCGGTCGCGGCGGCGGACTGGCCGTTGGCCGAGCTGACGCCCGGAGTCGCGGTCGCGCCCGGAGGAGCCACGGACGGCGGCGCGGGATTGTTGGCGGCCGCGGGCGGCGCGATCGGCGCCTGCTGCGTGTCTTGCGCGATGGCCGGCGTGGCGAAGGCCAGGCTACCCACCATGAACGTGGACGCCAGCAGGCGCCCGCGCGAGATCTTACCGGTCATTCGTAGTCCCCTTTACGTTTCGATCCGTCGGTTGCCCTGCCGGGCGCGCGGATCGCTGCAGCCCTTGCTACCGGATGAACGGAACCGCGATCAATCGCCGCCGCGCCTTTCCGGCACGAATGCGGGCCGCTGTAGCAAAAAGGCCACAGCGGCGCGGCCGCCATTGCCCACGCGCATCGCCCCCCATAAGATGGCGCTCCCATCCCTGCGCATGAGGCGACGATGCCCCGCTCGACTCCGCTCCTTCTGCTCCCCGTTTTCGCCTTCGCCCTCCCCGCGGTCGCCGGATCGCCGCCGGCCCATGAAAATCCGCGGGCGCTGCAGAAGGTGATCGACTGTCGCGCGCTCAGCGATTCACAGGTGCGGCTCGCCTGTTACGACCAGAGCGTCGCCGCCCTCGCGGCGGCGGAAGCCAATCGCGACATCGTGGTGGTGGATCGCGAGCAGGTGAAGAAGACGCGACGATCGCTGTTCGGATTCAACCTGCCCAGCTTCGATCTCTTCGGCGGCGGCCATGACAAGAAGGGCAAGGCGGCGGAAGAAGAGGAGATCAAGCAGATCACCGCCAAGATCCGTTCGGCGAGCCGGAACTATACGGGCTGGGTTCTGACGCTCGACGACGGATCGCAATGGGAGCAGACCGAGAGCGCACTGATCGGCCTGCGCCCCAAGCCGGGCATGACCGTGACGGTCAAGCGTGCCGCGCTCGGCAGCTACAAGATGCGCTGGGGCAACGGCATCTGGGTCAAGGCGCGGCGGGTCGAATAGAGCCCTGCGCCTCCAGCGCGGCGCGCAGTTCGTTGAGGTGGCGCGCATAATGGCGCCAACGGCCAGATGAGCGGGCGTAAAGCGGCTCGCGCACCTGCCACACGCTGGCGGTGCGAACCGCGCCCGCCGTCTCGTGAAAGGATAGCACGCCCTCCTCCCAGCCAAGCCCGCAGAAATCGAGCAGGCCGGCAATCGTGGTACGGGGCTCCGCCACCAGGGCATCATAGGATAGATCGAGAATATCGTCCGGATAGAGTGAACGCCAGTGCGCCATCAGCCGCCGATACTGCCCATACCAGTGCGCGATGTCGCCGAGATCGGCGGCATAGGCCATCTCGGGATCGAGGTGCAGGAAGAAGATCGACAGGGCGTTGTCGATCGGATCGCGGCGGGTGTGGACGATGCGCGCGTTTGGGAAGAGCCGCTTGATAAGGCCGATATGAAGGAAATTGTCCGGCCGCTTATCGGTGATCCGCCGCGCGCCGGGCTGAAGCGTCGCCAGCCCCGCCAGATAGAGTGCGCGCGCGTCCGCCAGCGTCTCGGACGAAGCGGCGGCGGCCGATTCAGGATAGGGCGAAAGTTTCTGGCGGATCAACTCGGGGAGCAGGTCCAGCTCGCCGCCCGCCGCGACGCCGCTGTGGCTCGCGAGGATTCGCTCGGTGAGGGTCGAGCCCGAGCGGAACATGCCGCAGATGAAAATCGACGCTTCGCCGTTCGCGGAGCCTGAGCCCGAGGCGGGCTCCGGAAAGGCGGCGATCAGCCGGTCCACCAGCCGCTCCTGAGCCGCGCGATCATAGCGAAAACCCTGCGCAGCCGCGACAGCGCGGCTCGCCCGATTGGCCTCCGCATAGGTGACGAAGGCCCTGTCGTAAGCGCCGATCCGATCCAGCGCGAGGCCGAACGCGAAGCCGAGCGTCGCCTTGTCGGGAAGCGGCAGGCCGGGCGCGGCGATCAGGGCGCCGATGCGCGTGAGCAGCGGATCATCGGCGCTTGCCGGACGCGCTACGTCCGCAAGGCGGGAAAAGGCCAGAATATTGAGGGGATCGAGCGTCAGCACCCGCTCATAAACCCCGCGCGCCGCCTCCCGCTCGCCCATATCCTCGTGCAGATTGCCGAGATTGAGCAGCGCGGGGATGTAGCGCGGGTTGAGCGCCAGTGCGCGTTCCAGCTCGGCGCGGGCCGCTTGCGTGTCGTCGAGCTGATCGGCGTAGGTCAGCGCGCGTTCGAGATGGACTTCTTCCGGCCCGGTTATCCGCCGGTCCAGCGCCTGCTGATAGCCCATCAGCGCCTCTTCGGGACGCCCGGTTTTTCGCAGCAGATGCGCGAGATTGTACCAACTGTTCGGCAGATCCGGCCGGGCCGCGAGCAGCGCCCGATAGGCGGGAATCGCCTCCTCGGCGCGGCCGGCGCGCATCAGTTCCGACGCGCGCCGCATCAGCGCCTCAACATCGGGCGCACCTTCCTCGGGCACGCCTCAGCCCTGCGGCATCGGCCCGGCCACCAAGGTCGGGTCGATGCGCTGGCCGCGCCAGGTGAGCGCCCAGTGGAGGTGCGGGCCGGTGGCGCGGCCGCTCATGCCCGAATAGCCGATGATCTCGCCCTTGCGGACGACATCGCCGACGCCGACCTCGATCTTCGAAAGGTGGAGGAAGGCGCTGTCCAGCCCCATGCCGTGCCCCACCATCAGCAGATGGCCCTCCAGCGTGAAGGGCTGGTCCTTGGCGGCGAGAATCACCACCCCGTCGGCCGGCGCGCGCACGGGGGTTCCCATTGGCACCGCGATGTCGATACCCGAATGGAAGCTGCCCTTCTCGCCCTTATAGACCCGCTGCGCGCCGAACTGGCCGGAGACGCGGCCGGTCGCGGGCCATTCGAAATGCTGTCGCCAGCCGTCGCTTCGCACCGTCACGGCCACATCGCGGGCATGATGGATCTGATCGAGCTCGCCCTTGCGGATCGCCAGGAACTCGGGCTTGGGCCGCTTGTATTTGGGGATCGGCAGCGCCTCGATATGCCACTGGCGCGGCGCGATGTGGAGCCGGTCCACCACCGTCGATCCATCGGCGCGGGTGGCGACCAGCGTGGCCTCGGGCCCGTGATCGCGGCCGAAGGCGATCAGGAAAGCCCCGTCGGGCGCGATCGGCACCGCCTCGCCGTCGAGCGTCAGCGCGGTCGTGCCGCTTGGCGCATGGCCCACCACCATGCCGCCCTGGCTGATCGCGCCGCGGAAGGTGAAGCCAGCCTGCCCACTCGGCTCGGGCGCGGGGGCGGCGGGCGGCGGAGCAGGCTGCTGGGCATGCGCGGCGCGCGGCGCTTCGCTCGGCGCGACGCAGGCGGTGACCCCCAGCAGCAGCGCGGCGACGGCGGCCGCCCTCAAGCCTTGCGCTCCGCCGCCTTGAGGTCTGCCCGGGTGGCGATCTCGGCGGAGGCGTAGGGCTCCTGCCGCTCGACGCTCCAGTAGCGCAGGCGATCGATCGGGATCTTCTCGCCCGATACGGCGCAGGTGACGTGATCGCCGGGCGTCAGCACCCGGAAGCTGTTGGCGAGGTAACGCAGCCGCGCCTCGCGGCCGCTCTGGGACATGAGCATCGGCACTCCTTCCTTGCCCCCGTTTACAGCAGGCGCGGCTGATTGGAAGGCTCGCGCGGCGGGCGGGGCTTCGCGCGGGGCGAAGGCGCATCGGCGGCGGCGACGTCCACCGCGCCGTCGGCGAAGCGGAGCGTCATCGCCCCCGCCTCGCGCGCGGCCGCCGCGCTCGTCACCACCCGGCCCGCCGCCTCAACCCGCGCATAGCCGCGCGCCAGCACGCGATCGGGGTTCAGCCCTTGCGCCACCCGCCACAGCGCATCGAGCCGGGCGCGCGCCTCGGCGATGCGCCGCTCGACCAGAATCGGGCGGAGCGGCACCCGTTGGAGAGCGGTCCGCTCCCGCTCCAGCCGCGCACCCAGCAGCCGGGGCCTGAGCGCCCCCGCCGCCTGCGCCAGATCGCCGCGCGCCACCGCCAGCCTCCGCCCCAAGGCGCGCGGCAGCCGCTCGCCCGCGTCGTCGAGCCGCTGGCGCTGGGGGCCGAGCAGCGTGTCCGTCGTCGGCAACCGCCGCGTGACGCCCGCGAAACGTTCGGCGGCCAATCCCTGCCCGCGCAAAGCCGCGCGGCCGAGCCGCTGGCCGAGCATCCCGATCCCGCCGAGCAGCTCGGCGCGCACCGGCACCGCCATCTCGGCCGCGGCGGTGGGCGTGGGCGCGCGCCGGTCGGCGGCGAAATCGCAGAGCGTGGTGTCCGTCTCGTGCCCCACCGCCGAGATCACCGGAATCGAGCAGGCGGCGACGGCGCGCACCACCGCTTCCTCATTGAAGGCCCACAGATCCTCGATCGAGCCGCCGCCGCGCGCGACGATCACCACCTCCGGACGGGGAATTACGTCGCCTTCCGCCAAGGCATGAAAACCCGCGATCGCGGCGGCGATCTTCTCATGCGCACCCTCGCCCTGCACCGGCACGCCCCAGACCAGCACACGGGTCGGCATCCGGTCGGCGAGGCGGTGAAGGATGTCCCGGATCACCGCGCCGGTGGGCGACGTCACCACCCCGATCACACGCGGCAGGAAGGGCAGCGGCCGCTTGCGCGTCTCCTCGAACAGCCCCTCGGCGGCGAGCATCCGCCGGCGCTTGTCGAGCAGCGCCATCAGCGCACCCTGCCCGGCCAGCTCCAGCCGCTCGATCACGATCTGGTATTTGGAGCGGCCGGGGTAAGTGGTGAGCCGGCCGGTGACGATCACCTCGGCCCCGTCCTCGGGCCGGAAGCGGATAGCGGGCGCCTGCGTCTTCCAGATCACCGCGTCGATGCAGGCCTTGTCGTCCTTGAGCGTCAGATAGCAATGGCCCGAGACATGACGCTTGAACCCGGAAATCTCGCCGCGCACGCGGACATGGCTGAAGCGGTCCTCCACCGTGCGCTTGAGCGCGCCGGAAAGCTCGGAGACGCTGAGCGCGGGCGCGTTGTCCCCCGGCGTTTCGTTCGCTAGGAGCGCGGCGTCTTCATAAGGTGCGAAGGGATCGGGCATGAACGTCCTGCTGCTGGGCTCGGGAGCGCGTGAACATGCGCTCGCCTGGAAGCTGGCGCAATCGCCGCGGCTGACAAAGCTCTATGCCGCGCCCGGCAATCCGGGCATCGGGCGGCATGCCGCGCTGGTTCCGCTCGCGCTTGCCGATCAGGCGGCGATCGTCGATTTCGCCAGGCAAGCGGCGATCGACCTCGTCGTCGTCGGCCCCGAGCAGCCGCTGGTGGAGGGCCTCGCCGATCGGCTGCGGGAGGCGGAAATCGCGGTGTTCGGCCCCTCCGCCGCCGCCGCGCAACTCGAAGGCTCCAAGAGCTTCACCAAGGCGCTGTGCGATCGCGCGAATGTCCCCACCGCCGCCTATGCCCGCTTCACCGACGCCGCCGAGGCCAAAGCGGCGCTCCCCCGCTTCGGCCTGCCGGTCGTCATCAAGGCGGATGGGCTCGCCGCCGGCAAGGGCGTGGTGATCGCCGGTTCGTGCGCCGAGGCCGAGGAGGCGATCGACGCGATGATCGGCGGCCGCTTCGGCGCAGCGGGGGCCAGCCTTGTCATCGAGGACTATCTGGAGGGCGAGGAAGTCTCCTTTTTCGCGCTCTCCGACGGCCGCATCGTGCTGCCGCTGGGTTCGGCGCAGGATCACAAGCGCGTCGGCGAGGGGGACACCGGCCCCAACACCGGCGGTATGGGCGCCTATTCCCCCGCGCGCGTGCTCACCCCCGAGCTGGAAACGCGGGTGATGGCCGAGATCGTCCGCCCCTCGACCGCGGCGATGGCGGAGGCGGGAACGCCGTTCGCGGGGGTGCTGTTCGCCGGGCTGATGCTGACGGCGGACGGCCCCAGGCTCATCGAGTACAATGTCCGCTTCGGCGATCCCGAATGCCAGGTGCTGATGATGCGGTTGGACGAGGATCTGCTGCCGCTGCTCCACGCCGCCGCCACCGGCGCGCTCACGGATCGCCCCGTCCGCTGGAAGGACGAGGCGGCGCTGACGGTGGTGATGGCCGTCCGGGGCTATCCCGACGCACCCGAAACCGGCGGCGCGGTCGGCGGGATCGAGGCCGCCGAGGCGACCGGCGCGCGCGTCTTCCAGGCCGGAACCAAAGCCGCCGCCGAGGGGCTGGTCGCGTCGGGCGGCCGCGTGCTCGCCGTCACCGCGACCGGCGCGGACGTCGCCGAGGCGCAGGCCCGCGCCTATCGCGCGGTCGACGCCATCGACTTTCCCACCGGCTTCTGCCGTCGCGATATCGGCTGGCGGGAGCTCGCCCGCGCGGACTGACGACTTGCGGGATTCCGCTCATCGCGGCATGTCTCGCCCCGAAAAAGGGGAGTGAAGCGGATGGGTAACAGCAACACCACCGTCATCATCATCTGCGCCGCCGTGCTCGTGCTGGTGCTTCTGCTCGTGCTGCTGGCGCGCAGCGGGCGCAAGCCGCCGCAGGGCCCTTCCGCCACCGACATGGCGATCGTCGACGAAGCCGCCGAAGCCTCGCCGGTCGCCGATCCGTTGCCCGAGCCGGGGGGGATGGCCTCCCCCTTCGTCGGCCTCGCCACCGACGAGCTGGCCGAGGGCGCCTCCCCCCCGCGCGAGCCGATCATCCCCGCCGAGGCGGAGCCCGGCCCCGCCGATCCCTTGACCCGCATGAAGGGTCTCGGCCCCAAGGCGGAAGCCGCCTTGAACGCGCTCGGCGTTACCCGCTTCGACCAGATCGCCGCCTGGACGGATACGGACGTGGCGCGGATCGACGCGCGGATGGGCGCCTTCAAGGGCCGCATCGCCCGCGATCGCTGGGTGGAGCAAGCCCGGCTGCTCGCCGCCGGCGACACCGCCGCCTTCGAGGCGACCTTCGGCAAGCTCGGCTAGAACCGCATGGGATGGGCTTTACCCGTCGTCATTGCGAGGAGCGCAGCGACGAAGCAATCCAGGCCGGGGCTGGATTGCTTCGCTGCGCTCGCAATGACGATTCAGCCCGATGTCATCCTGCCCTAAAGCTCATACCCCATCCGCTCGGCCCAGGGGGCGAGGATGGGGAGCACCGGCTCCATCTGGCGGGCATAGCGCCGCCAGCGGCCGCGCGCGCGGGTATAGAGCGGCTCCGTCACCTGCGAATAGCTGGGCGAGGTGATATAGGCGCGCGCCGCCGCGCTACCGCGATGATCGACCAGCGCCGAATCCCATTCCAGGCCGAGAAAATCGGCGAGCGGCCGCAATTCCGCCTCGGCGTCCATGATCATCCGCTCGTAGCGCACCGTCTGCACCGGCAGCTTGAAAACCTTCCTGCCCTGCTCCCAATAGCCGAGCGCGAGATCGTAGAGCCGGGCGGCATTCTCCAGCTTCAGGAAATTGGCCATCGCCGGATTGAGCCGGAAGCGGGTGATGAAGCAGCTCAGCACGCAGTCGCAGGGGTGGCGCTCGGCGAAGATGTAGCGCGCCTGCGGAAACAGGCGGTGGATGAAAGGCAGGCCGATCAGCCCCAGCGGGAATTTGTCGATCACCAGCCGCCCCGGCGCATGCGGAGCGGCCGCGTCCACCTGCCGCCAGTAATAGGCCCGAAGCTCCTCGATCTCCGGTTCGGACAGGAGCGGGAGGCGCTCGGCCGCGCCGATCCGGTCGGTGACTCGCTGGAGGAAGGGCTGTTCTTCCAGCACGACGGTCCCCGAATGCCCCATCAGCATCGTATCGAGCAGCGTGGTCCCCGATCGCGGAAAGCCGAACAGGAAAGCCGGATCGGGCCGAGCCTCCGGTCCACCTTGTGCCGGCGCTGACCAGCTTCGATACCAGTCCGTCGTGGTGAGTTGGGTAAGCGCGGCGACCGTCGCGCGCAGGTCACGCGCCTCGGCTTCGGCCTGCGGAGAGGCGGCAAGCACCAGCTCATTCATGCGGGTGAAGGCGGCGAACGCGGTTTCCGCATCCCCCATCTGGTCCGCGATCTCGCCGATCGTCTGAGCGCGGAGAGGATCGTCTTCCTCTTCATCGGATTTCGCCGCGGCGAGCGCTTCCTCCAGCCTGCCCCGCCTCCGCAGAAGGCGTGCGCGCATCAGCGTCAGCGAAGGGTCGCAGGCACCCCGCGCCTCCGCCGCGTCGAGCAGCGCCTCCAGCTCGTCGATCCGGTTGGCGCGTTCGAGCATGTCGGCCAGCCCCGCGAGCGCGGGCGCATGATCGGGCGCGAGCGCGAGCGCGCGGCGGATCGCCGCCTCCCCGCGACCGAAGGCCGAAAGCAGCACCTCGGCGCGGCTGAGCTCGACAGGAATGGCGGGATCGGCGGGATCGAGCGCCTCGGCGGCGACAAGCGCATCCCGCGCCTCGCCGATCCGCTCGAGCGCGAGCAGCGCCCGGCCGAGCCCGAACTGGGCGGCGGCGAGGCGGGGGCGCAACTGCAAGGCCCGACGCAGCGGATCGAGCGCGCCCGCCGCATCCCCGGCTTCGAGCCGCGCCAGCCCCAGCCCTTGCCAGCTTTCGAAATCGGCCGCATCGGCCGTAACCAGCAGGCCGTAGAGCCGCGCCGCCTCGGCCGCATCGCCTCGCTGGCGACGGACATGGGCGCGCAGCCGCAGCAGCTCGCGCCCGATCGGGTGGGCGACATCCTCGCCGCTTCCGGTCAGCGCCTCCACCTCGTCCAGCGCGCCCGTGGAGAGCAGCGCGCGGCCTAGCTCGGCCCGCGCCATCGGATCGCCGGGCGCGAGCGCCAGCGCCGCGCGGAAATGGCCGATCCCGCGTTCCAGATCACCCAGTCGGCAGGAGATCGCGCCCAGAAATAACCGCAGGCCGGGATTGTCGCCTTCGCGCCCGATCGCCTCCTCGCCGGCCGTGATCGCCCCCGCCAGATCGCCGCGCCGCGCACACTCGAGCGCCGCCCTGCCCCGCTCGCCCGGCCCGCTCATGCGGTCTGCTCTCGGCTGACCAGCAGCTTGTCGACACGTCGCCCGTCCATATCGACCACCTCGAAGCGCCAGCCGCCATGCGCGAAATGCTCGCCTGTATCGGGAATATGGCGCAGCAGCGACAGCGCGAAGCCGGCGGCGGTGGCGTAGTCTCGATCTTCGGGCAGCTCGATGCCGAGCCGTTTGGCGAGCGTGTCCGCCGGCAGCGCGCCGGAGACGAGCAGGCTGCCGTCCTCGCGCTCGACCAGATCGGGATCGTGCCCCGCCTCGCGATCGGAGGCGAAGCGGCCGGCGATCGCGGCAAGCAGGCTGGCCGGCGTCACCAGCCCGTCAAAATGGCCATATTCGTCATGGACGAGGGCGAGCGGCACCTCCGCGTCGCGCAGCACCTCCAGCGCGTCCATCGCGTCCATGCGGTCGGGCACGATCGGGGCGGGTGCCGTCATCGCGCGCAGATCGACCGCGCGCCCGTCGAGCATCGCCGCCAGCAGATCGCGCACCCGGGCTACGCCGATGATCCGATCGACCGATCCTTCCGCCACCGGCAGGCGGCTGTGCGGCGTCTCGCGCACGATCCGGCGGATCTCCTCCTCGTCCGCGTCGGCGTCGATCCAGTCGACCTCGGTGCGCGGCGTCATCACCTCGCGCACCGGCCGGTCAGCCAGCCGCACCACGCCCGAGATGATCTCGCTCTCGCTCTCCTCGATCACCCCCGCGTTGCGCGCCTCGACGACGATCAGTTGCAGCTCCTCGGCGGTGACGTGGCTCTCGCGCTCGCGTTTCAGGCCGAGCAGACGGAAGATCAGCGCGCTGGTCCTGTCGAGCAGCCAGACCACCGGTGCGGTGATCCGCGCCAGCCAAGCCATCGGGGGGGCAACAATCGCGGCGATCGGCTCGGGTGTGCGCAGCGCGAACTGCTTGGGCACCAGTTCGCCGATGATGAGCGATACATAAGTGGTCGCCGCGATCACGAGCACGAAGCCGAGCGTCGCCGCCCGATCCGGCCGCAAGCCGAGCAGCGCGAGCCGCTGGCCGACCGGCTCACTCAGCGCCTCGCCCGAATAGGCGCCGGACACGATCGCGATCAGGGTGATGCCGATCTGCACGGTGGAGAGGAATTTGCCCGGGTTGGCGCGCAGCTTGAGCGCCGCCGCCGCGCCCTTGCGCCCGGCCCTGGCCAGCGCCTCCAGCCGCGCCCCGCGCGACGAGACGATGGCGAGCTCGCTCATCGCGAACAGCCCGTTCAGAACGACGAGCGCGATGATGATGAGCACATCGCCCCAGGGGAAGGGTTGGATCGTTTGCAGCATGACCGGCGTTCCCCTTGCCGTGAAACCTTCGCGCCGACAATGGCGCGCGCTCATCGCGCGTTCAGTCCGGCTGCGGAACATTCCCCATCGCACGGCTATAGGAAGCCGTTATTGAAATACCGGGAGGAAAGATCGTGCCCTTTTCCAGAAAGCTCATCGCCGCCGTTTCCGTGCCCGCGCTGCTCGTCACTGCCGGATGCGTGACCAATCCGGAGACGGGCCAGCGCCAGCTCTCCAAAGCCGGCATCGGCGCGATCGGCGGCGCGGCGGGCGGCGCGTTGCTCGGCACGCTGGTGGGCGGCCGCCACAGCCGTACCGAGGCGCTGGTCGGCGCCGGCATCGGCGCGCTCGCGGGCGGCGCGGTCGGCGCCTATATGGACAATCAGGAGAAGAAACTCCGCGCCGAGACGGCGGGGAGCGGCGTCGAGATCGAGCGCGACGGCGATCAGCTCGTGCTACGCATCCCGTCGGGCATCACCTTCGCCACCAACAGCTACACGATCGAGCCGCCCTTCCAGACGACGCTCGACAAGGTGGCGCGAACGCTGGCCGATTATCCGCAGACCTTCGTCGACGTGTACGGCTTCACCGATTCGACCGGCAATGATGCGATCAATCAGCCGCTGTCGGAGAACCGTGCGCGCTCGGTGGCGGATTATCTCTCCTCGCACGGGGTCAACCCGGCGCGGATCGCCATCCGCGGCTATGGATCGGCCTATCCGGTCGCCTCCAACGCCACGCCCGAGGGCCGCGCCCAGAACCGCCGCGTCGAGATCAAGCTGACCCCGGTGACGCGCGAGGGGATGTAAGCCTGCCAACAGCGCCATTGCGAGCGCAGCGAAGCAATCCAGGCCCGGCCTGGATTGCTTCGTCGCTGCGCTCCTCGCAATAACGGATAACAAGGAGACGGCGCTCTCATCTTCGCCCCGCGAAGAATCCGCGCAGCATCGCCGCCGCCTCGCTCTCGCCCAGGCCGGCATACACGTCCGGGCGGTGATGACAGGTGGGCTGGTGGAAGAAGCGCGGCCCGTGCGCCACCGCGCCGCCCTTCTCGTCGGCGGCGGCGTAGTAGAGCCGGTCGACCCGGGCGAGCGCGATCGCGCCCGCGCACATCGCGCAGGGCTCCAGCGTCACCCACAGATCGCAGCCGTCGAGCCGCCCCGTCCCGAGCGCCTCGCAGGCGGCGCGGATCGCCTCCATCTCGGCGTGCGCGGTGGGATCGCCCGAGCGGCGCATCGCGTTGGCGGCGGCCGCGACCACCCGTCCCTCGCGCGTGACGACGGCTCCTACCGGCACCTCGCCCGCCGCGCCCGCGCGCGCGGCGGCGTCGAGCGCGAAGCGCATGGGATCGGGCAACGGAAAGGCCATGACGGCGGCTTAGCCGCGCCGTTACGGCGCGGCAAATCGACTCAGGCGAAGCGGGCGTTCAGCCGTTTCATCCAGTCGGGGCGCAGCACGGCGATCAGCGCGAAGATCATGCCCGGGAAGAAGGCCAGGCAGGTGAGTGTCGCGCAAACCCAGAAAGCCGGGCCGATCCCCTGCGTCATCCACACCCCGAGCGGCGGCAGCAGGATCGCGGCGACGATCGCGCCCGCATCCGGGTGAGAGGCCGCCGCCTCGCTCACCGCGGCTTCTGGACGTTGATGATGGGCGTCTGGACGACGTGATTCTCGGTGCCAACGCTGACATTCGCCGTCTGCACGTTGAATTCCGGCGTCTGCCCGCCCCTCACCTGAACCGTGGGGAGCGAGCCCGGCCGGGTCTGGCTGACGTTGATGTAGCCGAGCGCGATCGCGGCGATCAGCAGGATGACGATGATGACCAGCAGCACGAGAATGGCGCGCATGGCGTGAGCTCCCTACAACCTCGGGCTCTCAACGAACCATTACGCTCCCGGTTGCAATTCCGGAACGGGATTCAGGGACCGACCCGTCGCCACGCCGAAACCGTCACCGAGTCGAACAAGCCGGCCAGCGCATAGGGGTCCGCTTCGGCGAAGGCGCGGGCGGCGGCAAGGTCGTCGAACCGGCCGATGATCAGGGAGCCGTTGGATTGCCCCGCCTCGTCCATCAGCGGCCCCACCACCTCCAGGCGCTCGCCGAGCGTGCGAAGATACGCGAGATGGCGCGGGCGCGTCTCGGCGCGCAAAGCGCCCGCATCGGGCCGATCACGACAGATGATCGCGAAGGTTGGCATGGGGATTCCTAAATCTTCACCCTCTCCGTTCGCCCTGAGGAGGGGCTGACCCCGGACTTGATCCGGGGCCCGTCTCGAACGGCATGTGCTTTGAGACTGCCTTTTCGACAAGCATGTCGAAGGGCTCAATGGCTCCTCAGCACGAACGAGAGGGGAAAAGCGGCAAGGTCGCAGCTTATTTCGGCGCCAGCACCATCAGCATCTGGCGGCCTTCCATACGCGGGAACTGCTCGACCTTGGCGATCTCGGCGGTGTCCGCCTGGACGCGCTGGAGCACCTGCATGCCGAGCTGGCCGTGCGCGAGCTCGCGGCCGCGGAAGCGCAGGGTGCATTTCACCTTGTCGCCTTCCTCGATGAACTCGAAAACCTTCTTCATCTTGGTCTGATAATCATGGTCATCGATGTTCGGACGCATCTTGATCTCCTTGATCTCCTGCGTCTTCTGGCTCTTGCGCGCGGCGTTCGCCTTCTTCTGCGCCTCATATTTGTGCTTGCCGACATCGAGGAACTTGCAGACCGGCGGATCGGCGTTGGGAGAAACCTCGACAAGGTTCAAGCCCAGCTCATGCGCCTGCTCGATCGCTTCGCGCGTGTACATCACGCCCAGATTCTCGCCCTGCTCATCGATCACGCGCACGCGCGGCACGTTGATGAACTCGTCATAGCGGGGCCCGTTGAGCGGCATGGGCGGCGCGCCCAGCGGGCGGCGCATCATCGGTGGACGGATAACGGCTTCTCCTGTTTCGTTGGTCTTAACGCGTGCGATATAGTGATTCGCGACGCCGAACGGAAGTGTCGCGCGGACACAGTTCGTTCCGGATTATTTTCCCCGGCTCACGACAAAAGGGCGCGGAAGCCGGAGCCGCCGCGCCCTTCTTGTTCGGCCTGCTTCGAATCAGGCGGCGACGCGCGCGCCTTCCGGAAGCGCGGCTTTCGCCTGGGCGACGATCGCCTTGAAGGTCTCGCCCTCGTGCATCGCCATGTCGGCGAGCACCTTGCGATCGAGCTCGACGCCGGCGAGCTTGAGGCCGTGCATGAACACGCCGTAGGTCAGCCCCTCGGCGCGGACGGCGGCGTTGATGCGCTGGATCCAGAGCGCCCGGAACGAGCGCTTCTTCACCTTGCGATCGCGATAGGCGTATTGCCCCGCCTTCTCGACCGCCTGACGGGCGATGCGGATCGTGTTCTTGCGGCGGCCGTAATAGCCTTTCGCCTGATCCAGGATCCGGTTGTGCTTGGCGCGGGTGGTCACACCCCGCTTGACGCGTGCCATATGCTTCTAGCCTCCCTCAGTTCAGGCCGTAGGGGGCCCAGAGCTTCACGCGGGCCGTATCGGCCTCGGCGAGCACAGTGGTGCCGCGGTTGGTGCGGATATATTTCGCGTTGTGCGAGATCAGCCGGTGGCGCTTGCCGGCGACGCCGTGCTTCACCTTGCCGGTGGCGGTGAGCTTGAAGCGCTTTTTGACGCCGCTCTTCGTCTTGAGCTTGGGCATTTTTCGACTCCTTGGTTGTCGACATGCGGACGCGCCACGGCAGCCCTTGTGAGCCGGGCGATCCCTCGATCGAAGGGCGGGCCTATAGGGGCAAAGCCCGGCCGATGCAACCGCATGGAACCGCCCGCCCCAGCGGCCGTTCGGCCGTTTCGTGAGCGATACGCTGTCAGCCGATGAGGAGGAGGCGGTCGCGCCGCCCCAGCCCCCGCGCCGCAAGGGCCGCCCGGGCGCGCCGATCGGCATCGGCTTCGCGATCCTCGCCACGCTGATCGGGCTGATCGTGCTCGCCTGGGCGGTGCTGTTCGTGACCAAAGGCCGCTTCCTGAAGCACGCCTTCGAGCGGACGGCGAGCCGCTGGACGCAGCGGCAGGTGAAGGTGGCGGGCGATTTCCAGCTCTATTTCGATCCGGTCAACATCAAGTTCGTGGCCGACGGGCTCAGCATCTCCAACCCGGCCTGGGCGTCCAGGCCCGATCTCTTCCGCGCGAAGCATATCGAGACGCGCATTTCGACCGTGCCGCTGATCTTCGGCGAACGCCATGCGCGCTGGCTCAATCTCGTGGACGCGGCGGTGGATACCGAATGGGACGCGCACCACCGCCGCAACACCTGGACCTTCGGGGCCGGCAAGGCCGAGCCGCTCAAGCTGCCGGTGATCGACCGCGCGACGGCCACCGGATCGACGCTGCGCTACCGCGATCCACGCATGCAGCTTTCGACCGACATCGCCTTCGGCACCATCCGGTCAACAGGGCAGGATATCACCCAGGCGGTGGGCTTCCAGGGCGGGGGCACGCTGCGCAGCCGCCGCTTCACCATGAACGGGCGGCTGCTTTCGCCCAACACCACCGTCACGCTTGGGCGCACCAAGCTGCTGCTCCACGCGGAAAGCGGCGGATCGGTGATGGACGTTTCGGGCACGCTGCCCGCGGCGACGCGGCTGGGGGGGGCGGACCTCAAGATGAAGGTGCGCGGGCCCAATCTGCGCACGCTGTTCGATCTGCTCGGCGTCGCCACCCCTGACACGCGGGCTTATCGCTTCACCTCCGATCTCACCAAGGACGGCGGCAAGTGGAAGTTCACCCACCTCGCCGGGCATTTCGGCGACAGCGATCTGGCCGGGCGGATGACCATCTCGATGCCGAAGGATCGGCTGCGGATCGACGCCGATCTCACCTCGCGCCAGGTGGACATCATCGATATCGGGCCGTTCATCGGCTATGAGCCGCACAAGCTCGCGACCGTGGGGCCGACCGCGGCGGCGACCACCCACGGCGGCGCGCCCGGCCGCATCCTGCCCGACGCGCCGTTGCGCATCCAGTCGCTGAGCCGGTTCGATGCGCATGTCGATTACAAGGTCGATCATGTCCGCGCGCCGCACTGGCCGATCTCGAACATCGCGCTGACGCTCGATCTCGATCACGACCTGCTCAGGCTTTCGCCGCTGACGCTGGACATATCCGGCGGCCATCTGTCCTCGGATGTGACGATCGACGCGCGCGGGCGGGCGGTGAGGACCGATTACGACATCCGCCTCTCGCCCACCCCGATGGGCAGACTGTTCGCCGGCTTCGGGGCGGACCAGTCCGGCACCACCGGCACGTTGACGGCGCGGGCGAGGATGAGTGGCACGGGCGATTCGGTGCGCAAGTCGCTCGCCACCTCGAGCGGGCGCATCGCCGTCCTGATTCCGGCGGGCACCTTCTGGACGCGCAACGTGCAGCTCTCCGAGCTCGATATCGGCGTGTTCCTGCAGAAGCTGCTTCAGCACAAGCTCAAGAAGCCGGTGCGGATCAACTGCGGCCTCGTCGCCTTCACGGTGCGCGACGGCATCGCCACGGCGGACCCGATCCTGATCGACACCAACAAGGATGTGATGACGGCGCAGGGCGGCTTCAGCTTCCGGGACGAATCGATCGATCTCACCTTCCGGTCGCGCGCCAAGACCTTCTCACTGTTCTCGGGCCAGTCGCCGGTGAGAGTCGGAGGCCGGTTCGCCAACCCGCAGCTTCAGGTCATCTCGCCGCAACTGATCGCGCGCGGCGTGGCGGGCGTGGCCTTGGGCGTGGTGGCGAGCCCGATCGCGGCGATCCTCGCCTTCGTCGATCCCGGAACCGCACCCAATACCGCCTGCGGCCCCGTCCTCGCCGGGGCGAGCGCCGCCGCCCAGCACACCACGAAGGGCAAGCCGGTGAAGGGGGTGACGCCCAAACCGAAGCGCCGCTGACGCCCCGACCGGAAAGGCCGAACCCGTCACGATACGGTGCCCGACCCTAGCGCGCGCGCGGACAGCGGGCTAGGCAGCGCCGCATGGCCGCGCTCGATACCCATATCGCCGCCGCATTGGAGCGGATAGACCGGCGTAGCGAGCGCCGCCGCCTCATTCCCGTCAGTCCCGCCGGAGAGGGCGCGGTGATGCGGAGCGGCCGCGCGCTCGTCGATTTCTCCAGCAACGATTATCTCGGCCTCGCCCGCCATCCGCTGCTCGTCGAGCGGGCGCGGGAGTGGACGGCTCGGCTCGGCGCGGGTGCGGGGGCCTCGCGTCTCGTCACCGGCACGCGCGGCGCGCATCTCGCGGTGGAAGCGCGGATCGCCGCTTTCAAGGGCGCGGAAGCGGCCCTGCTGTTCCCGACCGGCTGGCAGGCCAACGCCGCCGCGCTCGCCGCCCTTCTCCGGGTCGCGCCGGGCGCTCTGCTGTTCGCCGATCGGCTGATCCACAACAGCCTGCACGCGGGCGCGAGCGCGCATCGCCAGATCCGCTTCCGCCACAACGATTGCGGACATCTGGAGGCGCTGCTCGCCCGCCATGCCGACGATCCCGCGCCGAAGCTGATCGTCACCGAAAGCGTGTTCAGCATGGACGGGGACCGCGCCGATCTCGGGCGGCTGGCGCAACTCGCCCGCGCGCATGACGCCTTCCTCTACATCGACGAGGCGCATGCGACTGGCGTGCTGGGGCCGCAGGGGCGCGGGCTTTCGGCCGAGCATCCGGGCGCGGCCGATCTGGTGATGGGCACCTTCAGCAAGGCGTTCGGTTGCTACGGCGCCTATGTGGCGGGCGGCCAGACCTTGATCGACTATCTCGTCAACGCCTGCGGCGGCTTCATCTTCTCGACCGCGCCGCCCCCCGCCATGCTGGGCGCGATCGACGCCGCGCTCGATTGCGTGCCGGATATGGATGCGGAGCGGGCACGGCTAGCGGCCGCCGCCGATCATCTCCGCGCGCGGCTGGCCGGGGCTGGGATCGACACCGGCGGCTCCTCCACCCAGATCGTACCCGCGATCGTCGGCGGGGCGGAGGACGCGCTGACATTGGCGCGGGAGCTGGAGGAGGACGGGCTGCTGGCGATGGCGATCCGCCCGCCCACCGTTCCGGCGGGCACCAGCCGTCTGCGCATCGCGCTCAGCGCGGCGCACGCTGACGCCGATATCGATCGCCTCGCCGATCGCCTTATTGCACAAGCGGGGCGGCGATGAGGCTGCTGCTCCATCACGGCTGGGGGTTCGACGCGCGCCTGTGGGAGCCGCTCCGCGCCGCCCTGCCCGGCATTGAGGCGGCGGCGGTCGATCGCGGCTATTTCGGAGAGGCGGCCGGAGCGCCCGAGGGCGGAGGCCCCTGGCTCGGCGTGGGCCATTCACTCGGTGCGGCGATGCTGTTCGCCGATCCGCCGCCGGGCTGCATCGGGCTGGTCGCGATCAACGGTTTCGATCGCTTCACCGGCGAGGGTGCAACGCTGAAGCGAGTCGTCGAGCGGATGCAGGCGCGCTTCGCCGAAGCGCCGGACGGGGTGCTCGCCGCCTTCCGCGCGCGCTGCGGAGCTCCCCCTGCCCCGCCGATCGCCGATCCGGCCCGTCTCGCCGCCGACCTCGCCTTGCTCGCCGCCGTCGATCTGCGCGGCCGCCGCGCTTCCTTCCCGATCCTCTCGCTTCAGGGCGCGGCCGATCCGATCCTGCCCGCAACCCTGCGAGCCGAAGCCTTCGCGGGCGCGGAGCGGTGCGAGCATAAGGAGGCAGGCCATCTCCTGCCGCTCACCCATCCCACATGGTGCGCCGAGCGTATCCGCGCCTTCGCGGGCGCGCCCGCGTGAGCATCGCCGCCGCCTTCGATCGCGCGCGCGATTATGACGCCCACGCGAGCGTGCAGCGCGCGGTGGCCGAAGCGCTCGCCGAACGCATCCTGCGCCTGCCCCTCCCAGAGGCCCCGAGCGTGCTGGAGATCGGGTGCGGCACCGGGTTTCTCGGACAGGCGCTGATCGAGCGGCTGCCGGGGGCGCGCTGGCTGATGACCGACATCGCACCCGGCATGATCGCGCGAGCGCGGGCGCGGTTCGGAAGCCGGGCGGATTATGCCGTGATGGACGGCGAGGCCCCGAGCGTCTCCGGCCCGTTCGATTTGATCTGTTCCAGCCTCGCCGCACAATGGTTCGCCGATTTGCCCGCCGCGCTCGCCCGGCTGACCCGCCTGCTCGCGCCGGGCGGATATCTGGCGTTGGCGACCCTGGCTGAGGAGAGCTTCGCCGAATGGCGCGCCGCCCACCCGGCGGACCGCGAACCCGGTCTGCGCCGCCACCCCGCCGTCACCACGTTGCGGATGTTGGGCGCGGAGGTGGAGGAGGAGAGGCGGCGCGTGCCCCATACCGATTCGCGCGCCTTTCTCCGTTCACTCAAGGCGATCGGGGCGGGCACGCCGCGCCCCGGCCATCGCCCGCTCAGCCCCGCCGCGCTCAAGCAGACGATGCGGCGTTTCGAGGCCGGAGGCTCGTTCGCCACCTACCACATCGCCTATCTCACCATCGGGAAACAGCCATGAAGATCGTCGTCACCGGCACCGATACCGGCATCGGCAAGACGGTGTTCGCCGCCGCGCTCGCCGCCGCGACCGGGGCCGCCTACTGGAAGCCGATCCAGTCCGGTCTGGAGGATGGGGCGGATACGGACGAAGCGCGGCGGCTCGGCGTGCGCACGCTCCTGCCCGAAGCCTATCGCCTGACCCAACCGCTCTCCCCCCACCGCGCCGCCGAGCTGGACGGAGTGACGATCGACCCTGCCCGTCTCACCCCGCCCGACGCCGATCCGCTGGTGATCGAGGGCGCGGGCGGCGTGCTGGTGCCCGTCACGCGCGAGCTGCTGTTCGCGGACCTGTTCGCGCGCTGGGCGCTGCCGACGTTGCTGGTCGCCCGCACCACGCTCGGCACGATCAACCACAGCCTGCTCTCGATCGAGGCGCTCAAGCGGCGCGGCGTGCCGTTGCTCGGCATCGCTTTCGTGGGCGAGTCCAACGAGGATAATGAGGCGACCATCGCCGCGATCGGCGGCGTCAGGCGGCTGGGCCGCCTGCCCCGCCTCGATCGGCTGGAGGCGAAGGCTCTGGGCGAGGCGTTTCAAGCGTACTTCCGTTTCGACGATTTCAGAAAACCGTTCGTGCCGAGCGAAGTCGAGGCACCGGCCCCTCGACTTCGCTCGGGGCGAACGGGGAGTGAGCTATGACCGAATCCCCCGTTTGGCACCCCTTCACCCAGCATGGGCTGGCCGAGCCCATTCCGCTCGTCACCCATGCGGAAGGCGCGGCGCTTTACACTGCGGACGGGCGGCGGATCGTCGACGCCATCTCCTCTTGGTGGGTGACGACGCACGGCCACCGGAACCCGCGCATCATGGCGGCGATCGCCGATCAGGCCGGGAAGCTCGACCAGATCATCTTCGCCGGCTGGACGCACGAGCCCGCCGAGGCGCTGGCCCGCGAGCTTCGCACCATGATGCCGCCCTCGCTCACCCGCGTCTTCTATTCGGATTCGGGCTCCACCTCGGTCGAGGTGGCGCTCAAGATGGGGCTCGGCTTCTGGCTCAACCGCGGCGAGCCCCGGCATCGCATCCTGACCCTGGAGCATGGCTATCATGGCGATACGATCGGCGGCATGTCGGTCGGCGCGCGCGGCGTCTATAACCGCGCCTATCAGCCGCTGCTGTTCGAGGTGGAGACCTTGCCCTTCCCCGCGGGCGACGGCCGGGCCACGCTCGACGCCATCGAGCGCGCCGCCGCGCTGCCGGACAAGCCCGCCGCCCTGATCCTCGAGCCGCTGCTGCTCGGCGCGGGCGGCATGCTGATCTACCCGCCCGCCACGCTCGCCGCGATCGCGCAAAGCTGCGCACATCACCGCATCCTACTGATCGCCGACGAGGTGATGACCGGCTGGGGCCGCACCGGCACCCTGCTCGCCTGCGAACAGGCGGGCGTGGTGCCGGACATCCTCTGCCTCTCCAAAGGCATCACCGGCGGCGCGATCCCGCTGGCGGCGACGATGGCGAGCGAGCCGGTCTACGAGGCGCACCTGTCGCAGGATCGCGCGCGGATGTTCTTCCATTCCTCCAGCTACACCGCCAACCCGATCGCCTGCGCCGCCGGCCTCGCCAATGCCGCGATCTGGCGCGAGGAGCCGGTGCGCGAGCGCATCGCCTCGCTTGGCCGCCGTCAGGCGGAGCGGCTCGAGCGCCTCGCCGCCCACCCCGCCATCCTCAACCCGCGCCGCATCGGCACGGTGACGGCGATGGAGCTGGGCGAAGGCGCGGGCGACTATCTCTCCGCGCTCGGCCCCCGCCTGCTCGCCTTCTTCGGCGAGCGCGACCTGCTCGTCCGCCCGATGGGCAACACCGTCTATGTCATGCCGCCCTATTGCATCGAGGACGCGGATCTCGACCGCATCTACGAAGCGATCGGCGAGGCGGCGGAAATGATCCGATAGCCCCCCCGCTTGCGGGAGGGGTTGGGGTGGGTACTCGGCCGATCAATTGGATCCAATCAACGAGTGAGCCCACCCCCCGGCCCCCTCCCACAAGCGGGAGGGGGAGACTTCCGCCACGCATTCGCATTCCACACGATCAGCACCGGCACTCCGATCGCCAGATCGCGCGCGCGCTTGACCAGCGAGAGCGCCACCGCCGTATCCGGATCGATGCCCAGCAGCGGACCCAGGAGCGCATAGGCGGCCTCCTGCACGCCCAAGCCCCCCGGCACCATGAAGGCGGCGCTGCGCAGCGCCAGGATCAGGCTTTCGAGCGCCAGCGCCGTCCAGAAAGGGACGGGCGCACCCATCAGCGCCAGCGCCAGCCACGAGCACAGCATCGTCGCCAGCCAGCCGAGCAGGTTGAAGACGAAGGCGGCCGCCACCGCCGCGTGACTGCGATAGGTGGCGTCCAGTTCGGCGCGGATCGCCTCCAGCATCGCCTCGCCTCTGGGCAGCAGCTTGCCGCCGATCGCGCCGGCGAGCCGCAGCGCCGGCCGCTGGAGCGCGACGAAGGCGGCCGTGACGGCGAGGGACACGCCCGCCCCCGCCCAGGCGAGCGTGCGCAGATGATGATGATGCGCGGCGCCGCCGTCGAGCAGCAGCGCGCCCATCGCGGCGAGGCCGACCAGCGTGAACAGGAGCTGCGAGGCCATCTCGGTGGTGATGTCCACCGTCATCGCGGCATAGACGCGCGGTGCCGCGATGCCGCGCGCGATCAGCGTGCGCGCGCCCACCACGAAGCCGCCGAGTTGCGAGAAGGGCAGCACCTCGTTGGCCGCCTCCCGCGCCGCGCGCGCCCACATGAACAGGCCCGCGCGGCGCGGCGGCTCGCCCGGGCAGGAGGCGATCCACGCCGCCCCGAGCGGGACGAAGATGCCGATCGAGGCGAGCACGAACAACAGGAAGCCGCCCACCCCCATGCGCGTGATCGTCCCGGCGAGCTGGTCCAGCCCCACCCGGCCGATCACCCACAGGCCGACCGCGAGGCCCAGCGCCGAGAGGATCAGCGCGCCGATGCGGAGCCGGGCGCTCACCGGGCGAGTGCGAAATCGGCGAAGCGGCCGAGGCGGATGGATTTGCGCATGATCGCGTCGCTTAGGGCCGGGTCGGTCAGCGCCGCAAGCTCGTCGCGATAGGCGTAGCCGGGGGCCGAACCGGGATAGGCGTCGGCGGTGGCCGGGTGGCAATAGATCTCGGTGAGGCCCGACGGCAGATGCGCAATGAGCCCGGCAAGCCGATCGGCGGTCATATGGCCCGACCAGGCGAGCCCCAGCACGTTATCAGGCACGGTCAGCCCGGCGGCGCGGAAGCGACGCCGGAGGCTGCGCGCATAAGGCGCGGCGATGCGGCCGGCGAGGCCGGGGCGAACCGGCTCGATCCGGTTGAGCAGCGCCACCGGCTCGACCGGCGCGCGCGCAGCGCTGAGCCCATAATGGCGGCCGATCTTGAGGGTCAGCCCGGCGATCGTCGGGTGCAGATGGAAATGCTTGTGCGCGTTGACATGGTCGAGCGGCAGGCCGGTGGCGGCGAAGGCGGCGAACTGCGCCTCGATCTCGGCGGCGAGCTGGCGGCGGACGGCGGGGCGGAAGAAGAAATTGACCCCGGTCAGCGCCATATTGGTCCGAAACCGGCCGGAGGCGTCGACCAGATCGGGGATGCGCTCCGGCGGCAGCGCCGGCCGCCCCTCGACCAGCACCAGATGCAGCCCGACGCCGAGCGAAGGCATCCGCTTCGCCCGCTCCACCGCATCGGCAGCCTCTTCCCCCGCCACCATCAGGCTGGCGGCGGTGAGGATACCCCGCGTGTGCGCCTGCTCCACCGCCTCGTTGACGGCGAGCGACGCGCCGAAATCATCGGCGGTGATAACAAGCCCTCTCCCGCTTGCGGGAGAGGGTTGGGTGAGGGGCGAGCCGAAGGCGAGCATCTGTTCTGTCATTCGTGCGGCCGGGCATCGAGCCCGTCCGCCCGACGCCCTCACCCCGACCCTCTCCCGCAAGCGGGAGAGGGGGTAGAGTTACGCCGCTTCCTTTCGGCGGCGGAGGAAATCGAAGAACTCCACGCCTTCGCGCAGGCGCCGCTTCATCATGTCCCAGTCGCGCACCATCTCGCCCACGATCGAGCCGATCTTCCTCGGGCGGAAGTAGAAACGCTTATAGAACTCCTCCACCTTGTCGAAGATCACCTTCGACGAGAGGTGCGGATAGGAAAGCTGGGCGATCTGGTTGCCGCCGTCGGTCAGCAGATGGTCGCCGCCGTCGAACCAGCCGTTCTCCACCGCCTGATTGTAGAGGAAGGTGCCCGGATAGGGCGCGGCGAGGCTCACCTGGATGGTGTGCGGGTTGATCTCGATCGCGTAGCGGATCGTCTCCTCGATCGTCTCCAGCGTCTCGCCGGGGAGGCCGAGGATGAAGGTGCCGTGGATGACGATGCCGAGCTCGTGGCAATCCTTGGTGAACTGCCGCGCGACATCGGTGCGCAGGCCCTTCTTGATGTTGTGCAGGATCTTCTGGTTGCCGCTTTCATAGCCGACAAGGAGGAGCCGCAGGCCGTTCTCCTTCAGCACCTCCAGCGTCTTCCTCGGCACGTTCGCCTTGGCGTTGCAGCTCCACGAGACCTTGAAGCCGGGCTTGCCGAAGCCGAGCTTGCCGAGCGCCCGGGCCAGATCCTCGACGCGCTCGTGATTGTCGGTCAGCGTGTCGTCGTCGAAGAAGATCTCCTTGGTCTGCGGGATCTCGCGCAGGATATATTCCACCTCCTCGATCACCTTGGGAATCGAGCGGAAGCGGTAGCGATGACCACTGATCGTCTGCGGCCACAGGCAGAAGGTGCAGCGGCTCTTGCAGCCGCGCCCGGTGTAGAAGCTGACATAGGGGTGGCGCAGATAGCCGCCGAAATATTTCTCGATCGTCAGGTCGCGCTTGTAGACCGGCGAGACCATGGGCAGCACGTCCATGTCCTCGATCATCGCGCGATCCCTGTTGCGGATGAACGTGCCGTCGGGCGCTCGCCAGGTGATGCCGTCCACCTCGGCCAGCGGCTTGCCCTGAGCGATCTCGAGGATCGTGAAATCATATTCCTCGCGCGCGACGAAATCGATGTGCGGGCTGGCGGCGAGGCTCTTGTCGGGCTCGACCGCCACTTTCGCGCCGACGAAACCGATCAGCGCTTTGGGGTTGCGCTCCTTGATGAGCGCGGCGGTGCGGATGTCCTGGTTGAAGCTCGGCGTGGAGGTGTGGAGGATGACGAGTTCCTTGCCGTCCACCTCGTGCGCGATATCCTCCCAGCTCTGGTCGTGCGCGGGGGCGTCGATCAGGCGCGATCCCTCGACCATCGCGGCGGGCTGGGCGAGCCAGGTGGGGTACCAGAAGCTGCGCACCTCGCGCTTCATCTGATAGCGTGCGCCGGCTCCTCCGTCATAGCCGTCGAACGAGGGGGCCTGGAGGAACAGCGTTCGCAGCATAGGGTCAAAACTCCGAGCCGGCCGAGATCCGGCCTTCGCGCTCCATATGAAGCCGCGCGCCCCGCCAATCAATGCGTCGCACGCCGAAAGCGGCGAGGAACAGGCCGAAGGAGAGAATATCGCGCGCCGGCAGCCACCACAGCGGCGCGGTGCGGCGCTTCGCCAGCGCGTCGATGCGGAGCGCGAGGAGCAGGCGGGCGAGGAGCGAGGCGGCAGTGAGGATCGCCCCGATCGCTCCCCCGCCGAGCGCCCAGGCGAGGAGCGCCAGCGGCAGCGGATGGATGACGAGGCTTCCGGCATAGCCCGCCGGATCGAGCCCGCGCACTGTCGCGTTCCAGCGCAGCTCGTGGGCAACGAGCGCGGAGAGGCTGGTCTCTCCGCAGCCGTGGGTGACGAGCATCGGCGGCACGGCGACCCTGAGCCCCAGCGCGCGCACCACCGCGCCGATCGCATGATCGTCGGCCAGCGTATCGGCGAAGCGCGCGAAGCCGCCGATCGCCTCCAGCGTGTCGCGGGAGAGAGCGATGGTCGAGCCCATGCAGGGCTTCGCCATCCCGGTCGCCAGCCCCACCATCACGCTCGGCAGGAAGCCCCAGGAGATCCCCGCCGCCGCCAGCCGCGACCAGCCGCCCGCGTCTCCACGCCCGGCATAGAGGCAGGTCACGGCGCCCACCCTCGGCTCCGCCATCGCCGCCGCGATCCGGGCGCAATAATCCCGCTCCACCGCGATGTCGCTATCCGAGAGGATCAGCAGGGGGTGGCGCGCGGACGCGATCATGTTGATCAGATTCCCGATCTTGCCGTTCGCGCCGTGGCGACGGCCATCGACCACCAGCTCGGCTTCGGGCGGCACGGAGGCCATAGCGGGATCATCGGGAGAAGCGACGCCGCACAGCATCTGAAGCGGCGCGGGATACTTCTGATCGAGAAACCCGGCGAGGTTTTCGGTCAGCCTCGGCTCGGCCCCGTGCAGCGGCTTGAGCAGGGTAATCGAAGGAAGAGTATCGTGCTCCTGCGAAGGCAGGAGCACGGGCGGGCGCCAGCGCCCCACCAGCGCGGCGGCGGCGAGCGTGTAGCCGATTCCGGCCAGCGCCAGCAGCCCGAACAGGATGGCGAGGATCATCACGCGAGCGGTCTAGGGCGAAGCCGGATTCAAGTCACCGTGGCTTGCCCAAAATCCCGCCTGCCCCGATAGGAGCGGCATGGCTGCTTGTTCCGGCACGATACTTGTCACCGGCGTTTCGGGCTTTGTCGGCTCGGCGGTGGCGCGGGCGTTCGCGGGAGCCGGCTATCGCGTGCGGGGAATGGCGCGAGCGACGAGCCCTGCCACCAATCTCGCCGATTTTCCGGGCGATCTGGTCACGGGCGATCTGAACGATCCCGCCTCGCTCGGGCCGGCGTTGGCCGGGGCGGAGGGGCTCGTCCATGTCGCCGCCGATTACCGGCTGTGGGCGCGGAATCCGCAAGAGATCGTCCGTCATAACCGCGAGGGCACGCGCGCGATCATGGAGGCCGCGTTGGCGGCGGGGGTGAAGCGCATCGTCTATACCAGCAGCGTCGCCACCATCGCGCCCGATCCCGCCGGCCCGGCGGGCGAGGACCGACCACTGACCGAGCAAGCCGCGATCGGAGCCTACAAGCGCAGCAAGGTGGCGGCCGAGCGGCTGGTGGAGAGCATGGCGGCGGAGCGCGGCCTGCCGGCGGTGATCGTCAACCCCTCCACCCCGATCGGCCCGCGTGACGTGAAGCCGACGCCGACGGGGCGCATCCTCGTCGAAGCGGCCAACGGCAGGATGCCCGCCTTCGTCGATACCGGGCTCAACCTCGTCCATGTCGAAGATGTGGCGCGCGGGCACCTGCTCGCCTTCGAGAAGGGCGCGATCGGGCGGCGCTATATCCTGGGCGGCGAGGATGTGAGCCTGCGCGATCTGCTCGGCGAGATCGCCCGTCAGGTCGGCCGCAAGCCGCCCACGGTCAGCCTGCCGCGTGCGCCCCTGATGCCGCTGGCGTGGATTTCGGAAGGCGTCGCGCAACTCACCGGCCGCGAGCCGATGCTGACCCGCGACGCGCTCAAGATGGCGCGCTACCGCATGTTCTTTTCCTCCGATCGCGCCAAGGAGGAGCTGGGCTACGGCTATCGGCCCTGGCAAGAGGCGGTGGCGGACGCGCTCGGCTGGTTCCGACAGACGGGGATGATCGGGTGATCGGAGCCGCCGTCGCCACCTTGGCGCTGCTCATCTGGCTGGGGCTGCTCTTCGCCCACGGCGGATTCTGGCGCGCTCGCGAACGCGAAGACACGCCCTTTCCCGCCCCGCCGGTTTGGCCCGAGGTGGTCGCGATCGTGCCCGCGCGCGACGAGGCGGACGTGATCGGCCGTGTCATCGGTTCGCTCGTCGTGCAGGATTATCCCGGCCCTTTCCGCATCCTGCTGATCGACGACGGCAGCCGCGACGGCACCGCCGAGCGCGCCCGCGAGGCGGCGCGGGGATCGGACCGGCTGGAGATCGTCACCGGCGCGGCGCTGCCGCCCGGCTGGACGGGCAAGCTCTGGGCGATGGCGCAGGGCGTCGAGCGCTCGGGCGGGCCCCGCTATCTCTGGTTCACCGACGCCGACATCGCCCATGCGCCGGACACGCTGGCCATGCTCGTCGCCCGCGCGGAAGCCGAGAAGCTCGTGCTCCATTCGCTGATGGCGGAGCTGCGCTGCGACAGCCTCGCCGAGAAGGCTCTGATCCCCGCCTTCGTCTTCTTCTTCGCCATGCTCTATCCCTTCCGCCGCGTGAACGACCCGGCGAGCCGCACGGCCGGGGCAGCGGGCGGCTGCATGCTGGTCCGGCGCGAGGCGCTGGCGGCGGCGGGCGGGATCGCCGCCTTCCGGGGCGCGCTGATCGACGATTGCGCGATGGGCGCGGCGCTGAAGAAGCAAGGACCGATCCGGCTCTCCCTCACCCGCCGCTCCGTCAGCATCCGGCCTTATGGGGACTGGCAGGCGGTGGGCGCGATGATCGCGCGATCGGCCTACGCCCAGCTTCGCTATTCGCCCTGGCTGCTGTTCGGCACGCTCGCCGGGCTGGCGCTGGTCTATCTTGCGCCGCCGCTCGCCGCGATCTTCGGCGCGGGCTGGACGCGGCTGGCGGGCGCGGCGGCGTGGCTGCTGATGGCGGCGGCCTTCCAGCCGATGCTCGCCTTCTATCGCCGCTCGCCGTTGTGGGGCGCGGCGTTGCCGGCGATCGCCCTGTTCTATGCCGGCGCCACCTTGCTTTCCGCCGTCCGACACTGGCAAGGACGCGGCGGCATGTGGAAGGGACGCGCGCAGGCGGGGATGAAGGGATGACGAGCGCCGCCCAACTCGCCTCGGGCAAGGGGCATAGGGACGAGAATTTCCCCGTCGCCTCGCGGCTGGTCGCGGCGCGCCATCGGCCGATCATCCTCGCTTTCTATACCTTCGCCCGCGCCGCCGACGATATCGCCGACCACCCCGCCGCCGCCCCCGCCGACAAGCTCGCCGGCCTGGAGGCGATGCGCGCGACGCTCACCGGCGAGAGCGACGCCGAGCCGACCGCGCTGGCGCTGCGCGGCGCGCTGGCCGTGCGCGGGCTCGACGCCGCCCACCCGCTCGATCTGCTCGAAGCTTTCCGCCGCGACGTCACCAAGCGCCGTTATGCGAGCTGGGATGAGCTGATGGATTATTGCCGCTATTCGGCGATGCCGGTCGGCCGCTTCGTGCTCGACGTGCATGGCGAGGAGCGGTCCCGTACCTGGCCGCTTTCCGATCCGCTCTGCGCCGCGCTGCAGGTCATCAACCATCTCCAGGATTGCGCCAAGGATTACCGCGCCCTCGATCGCGTCTATCTGCCGGAGGACATGCTGACGGCGGCCGGCGCGCGAGTGGAGAATCTGGCCGCGCCCAAAGCCACGCCCGCGCTGCGGCAGGTGATCGCCGCGCTGGCCGAGCGCTGCGAAGGGCTGCTGGGCCAATCTGCCCCCTTCGCGCGGACGATCCGGGACCGGCGGCTCGGCACCGAGGTGGCGGTGATCCAGCGGCTGGCAGCCGATCTCGCCCGGCGGCTGCGTCTGCGCGATCCGCTGAGCGAGCGGGTGCATCACGGCAAGGCGCAGGCGCTGTGGCTCGCCGCGGCCGCCGCGATCGCGCGGATGGTGCGGGTATGAGCGCGCCTTCCGCCTCCGGCTCCTCCTTCTACGCGGGCATGCGCGTGCTGCCGCGGCCCGAGCGGCACGCTATGTATGCGATCTACGAATTCTGCCGCATCGTCGACGATATCGCCGACGACCAGCAGGGTGACCGGCCGGGGCGCAAGGCCGCTCTCGATCGCTGGCGCGCCGATCTCGACGAACTCTATGCCGGCGGCCCCGGCGGGCAGGCGGCGATGCTGGGCCCGGCCGTCCGGCGCTTCGACCTCGACCGCGCCGATTTCGAGGCGGTGATCGACGGCATGGCGATGGATGTCGAGCGCGACATATGCTGGCCCAGCGAAGCCGAGCTCGACCTTTATTGCGATCGGGTGGCGAGCGCGGTGGGGCGGCTTTCGGTGTGCGTGTTCGGGATGGAGCGGGAGTCGGGCATCGCGCTCTCCCACCATCTCGGCCGCGCGCTCCAGCTCACCAACATCCTGCGCGATATCGACGAGGACGCCGCGATCGGCCGCGTCTATCTGCCGCGCGAGCCGATCGAGGCCGAGGGCATCCCGCTCGGCGATATCCGCGCCGTGATCGACGATCCGCGCATCGACGCGGTGTGCCGCAAGGTGGCGGCGAAGGCGCAGAGCCATTTCGCCGAGGCGAAGCGCATCCTCGGCCGACGCCCCCGTGGACACCTGATCGCGCCCCGCCTGATGGCGGCCGCCTATGCCGAGTTGCTCCGGCGCATGGAGCAGGCCGGCTGGAAGCCCCCCCGCCGCCGCGTTCGCCACAACCGGCTGGCGCTGATGTGGACGCTGCTCAGGCTGCGGCTGGGACGGTGAACTCGATGCTCGGCGCAAACCCCTTTTTCCGTTCGTGCCGAGCGAAGTCGAGGCACATGATCTGGTCGATCGGCTTGTGGCATGTCCCTCGACTGCGCTCGGGACGAACGGGGGAGGATTCCTCCGCATGAAGCGCGCCCATGTCATCGGGGCGGGCCTGGCCGGGCTCGGCGCGGCGGTGGCGCTCGCCAAGGCGGGCTGGCGCGTCACCGTGTCCGAGGCCGCCGCGCAGGCGGGCGGGCGCTGCCGCTCCTATCGCGATCCGCAACTGGGCGAGGTGATCGATAATGGCAACCATCTCGTGCTTTCCGGCAATCAGGCGGTGCTGGACTATTGCGCGACGATTGGCGCGCGGGACCGGCTGAGCGGGCCGCAGCAGGCGCGCTTCGCCTTCATGGACCTGCGCGACGGCGCGCGCTGGACACTCGCCCCCAACAACGGGCCGCTCCCCTGGTGGCTGCTTTCGGGCAAGCTCCGCGTGCCCGGCACCCGGCCGATGGATTATCTGGCGCTGGCCCGGCTGATGCGCGCCGACCCCGCCCAGCGGATCGGCGATGTGATCCCGCCCAAGGACCCCTTGTGGGAGCGGCTGCTCGACAATTTCCTCGTCTCCGCGCTCAACACCCCGGCGGCGGAAGGATCGGCGGCGCTCGCGGGCCGGGTGATCTGCGAGACGCTGGCCAGGGGCGGCCGCGCCTGCCGCCCGCTGATCGCCGAGCCGACGTTGTCCGCCGCCTTCGTCGATCCCGCCCTCGCCTTCATCGAGCGTCACGGCGGCGAGGTCCGCCTGGGCCGCCGCCTGCGCGCGCTCCGCTTCGAGGACGACCGCCTCGCCGCGCTCGATTTCGCCGACGGCGGCGAGGCGCTTTCTAACGAGCCGGTGATCCTCGCCGTCCCCGCCTGGGTCGCGGCCGCGCTGCTCCCCGGCCTCACCGCGCCGGACGAGCATCACGCCATCGTCAACGCGCATTTCCTTGCCCCTCCTCCGCCCGGAGCCGCGCCGATGACGGGCGTGATCGGCGGCACGGCGGAGTGGGTGTTCGCTTTCCCCGACCGCCTCTCCACCACCACCAGCGCCGCCGATTCGCTGCTGGAGGAGGACCGCGAGGCGCTGGCGAAACGGCTGTGGGCCGATGTCGCCGCCGTCCACGGCCTGCCCGCGGAGCTGCCGCGCTGGCAGATCGTTCGGGAGAAACGGGCGACCTTCGCCGCCACGCCCGAGCAGGACAGACGCCGCCCCGGCCCCCGCACGCGGTGCGACAACCTGTTCCTGGCTGGCGACTGGACGCAAACCGGGCTACCGGCGACCATCGAGGGCGCGCTTCGTTCGGGGCGCGCCGCCGCGAAGCTGGCGATGGAGACCGAAACTGTTGCGCGTGGACGATAGGACCGACGAAACCGCGCCCGATCCGCTCGGCGGCATCGACGAGACGATCGGCCGCGCCCGCGAAGCGCTCGCCCGCGCCCAGCAGCCGGACGGCCATTGGGTGTTCGAGCTGGAGGCCGACGCCACCATCCCTTCCGAATATATCCTGCTGCGCCATTATCTCGGCGAGCCGGACGATCTCGAGCTGGAGGCGGCGATCGGCCGCTATCTCCGCCGCATGCAGGCCCCCCACGGCGGCTGGAGCCTCTATCACGAAGGCGGCTTCGACATCTCGGCGACGCTGAAGGCCTATTACGCGCTCAAGATGATCGGCGACGACATCGATGCGCCGCACATGGCGCGCGCGCGCGAGGAAATCCTCAAGCGCGGCGGCGCGGGCGCGGTCAACGTCTTCACCCGCATCCAACTCGCGCTGTTCGGCGCGGGGCCTTGGGAGACGGTGCCGGAAATGCCGGTGGAGCTGATCCTCGCGCCGCGCCGCTTCCCGATCACGCTCTGGCGCATGTCCTATTGGGCGCGCACCGTGATCGTGCCGCTGCTGGTGCTCCAGGCCCTCCGGCCGGTGGCGAGGAACCCGCGCGGCGTGAGGGTGGACGAACTCTACCTCCCCGGCCGCCATCTTCTGAAACGCGCGCTTCCGGGCAAATGGGCCTGGGAGAAAGGTTTCGGCGCGCTCGATTGGGTGCTGAAATGCGGCCGCGATCTGTGGCCGAAGAAACTACGGAAGCGCGCCATCCAGGCCTGCGTCGATTTCGTGGTCGAGCGGCTGAACGGCGAGGACGGGCTCGGCGCCATCTATCCGGCGATGGCGAACAGCGTGATGATGTTCGACGCGCTGGGCTACGCCCCCGATCATCCGCACCGCGCCATCGCCCGCCGGTCGGTCGAGAAGCTGCTGGTCCGCCGGGCGGACGGCGAGGTCTATTGCCAGCCCTGCGTCTCGCCGGTGTGGGACACCGCGCTCGCCGCGCACGCCATGCTGGAGGCGGGCGACGAGGACGCCGCCGCGCGCGGGCTCGACTGGCTGAGGCCCCGCCAGATCCTGGATGTGAAGGGCGACTGGGCCGAGCAACGCCCCGATGTCCGCCCCGGCGGCTGGGCCTTCCAGTACGGCAATGATCATTATCCCGATCTCGACGACACCGCCGTGGCGGTGATGGCGATGGACCGCGCCCGGGACTTGATGGCGGCGCGGAATGCTCAGACCGAAGCGGGGGCCCACCCCCCGACCCCCTCCCGCAAGCGGGAGGGGGAGCAATCTCCCCTCCCGCAAGCGGGAGGGGCCGGGGGTGGGCTCGACAGCGCGATTGAGCGAGGTGTCGAATGGGTCGCGGGCCTGCAGAGCCATGACGGCGGCTTCGCGGCGTTCGACGCCGACAACACCCATTTCTATCTCAACAACATCCCCTTCGCCGATCATGGCGCGCTGCTCGATCCGCCCACCGCCGACGTCACGGCGCGCGTCGTCTCGATGCTGGCGCAATTGGACGAGCCGCTCGATTCGCCGCGCATGGTGGCGGCGCTGGAGTGGCTGAAGCGCGATCAGCACGCGGAAGGGAGCTGGTGGGGCCGCTGGGGCGTGAACCATATCTACGGCACCTGGTCGGTGCTGTGCGCGCTCAACGCGGCGGGCGTCGATACCGCCAATCCGATGGTGCGGCGCGCGGTGCGCTGGCTGGTCTCGGTCCAGAACGCCGACGGCGGCTGGGGCGAAAGCTGCGACAGCTATGCGCTCGATCGCAAGGGCCACGAACCCGCCCCGTCGGTCGCCTCGCAGACCGCCTGGGCTTTGCTCGGCCTGATGGCGGCGGGCGAGGTCGACCATCCCGCGGTCGCACGCGGCGTCGCCTGGCTCCAGCGCCGGCAGGAGGAGGACGGCCTGTGGGGGCAGGAGCATTATACCGGCGGCGGTTTCCCGCGCGTCTTCTACCTCCGCTATCACGGCTACCCTAAATATTTCCCGCTCTGGGCGCTCGCCCGCTACCGCAACCTCAAGCGCGGCAATTCGCGCAAGGTGGGGTGGGGGATGTGAGGAACATGCGCCCTTCCCCGTCATCGCGAGGAGCGAAGCGACGCGGCGATCCAGCAGCCGGCCCTGGATTGCTTCGCTTCGCTCGCAATGACGAGAGGACCGCATGATCCTCATCGCCACCGGCATGAAGCGCGAGGCGAAGCGGCTGGCGCGGGACGGCGTGTCCGTGGTGGTCGGCGGCGGGGACGAGCGGCGGCTGGAGGCCGAGCTTGAAACCGGAGTCACCGCCGGCGCGGAGGCGATCCTCAGCATGGGGCTGGCAGGCGGCCTCGCGCCGCTGCTCGCGCCCGGCGACTGGGTGGTGGGCACTCTCTCCCCCACCGGCATGGAGCGGCGCGAATGGAGCGTGGGCGCGGGCAAGACGCGGCCGCCCGAGCGGCGCGCCGATCCCCGCCCGACCGCGCGCAAGGAGGCCTCGCGCGAATGGATCAACCGCCTCGCCGGGCTGCTCCCCGGCGCGGTGGTCGGCCGCATCCATGCCGACGGTGCGATGATCGTGACGGCCAAGCAGAAGGAGGAGCTGCACTTCACCACCCGCGCGCTCGCCTGCGACATGGAGAGCCATGTCGCCGCGCGCGTCGCCGAGCGGCATCACCTGCCCTTCGCAGTGGCCCGCGTGATCGCTGATACCGCCGACCGCGACCTGCCGCTCGCCGCCCGGGCGGCGATGCGGCCGGACGGCGGGATCAGCGGCGGTGCGATGGCGCTGGCGCTTGCCCGGAAGCCCTGGGAGATTCCCGCCCTGATCGCCCTCGCGATCGATTCGGGGCGGGCTATGAAGGCGCTACTCCGCGGCTACGACATGCTTGCCGGCGGCGGGTTTGGCCTCGCGGATGCGCGCCAGTTCCCGCTCGACATGGGATGAGAAGGTCTCCTCGGCCGGACGCGCGCGGGAAAGATCGATGTCCGGCGCCATCGGCCCCTCCGTCCGCACGCCCTTGCGCCCCACCCGCATCATCTTGAGCGGGTGGCGGATGGCATCGGCGGCGGCGGTGCCCTCGAACCCGCAATGGACCATGCAGTTTGAGCACTTCTCGTACTTGCCGACGCCGTAGCTGTCCCAGTCCGTCTCCTCCATCAGCTCCTTGAAGCTCTTCGCATAGCCTTCGCCGAGCAGATAGCAGGGCTTCTGCCAGCCGAAGATGGTCCTGAGCGGCATCGACCAGGGCGTGCATTCATAGGTCTGGTTGCCGGCCAGGAAATCGAGGAACAGCGGCGAATTGGTGAAGCTCCAGCGCTTCGCCCCCTCTCCACGCGCGAACACATCGCGGAAGAAGCCCTTGGTGCGCTCGCGGGTGAGGAAATGCTCCTGGTCCGAAGCGCGCTCATAGGCGTAGCCGGGCGAAATGGTGATCTCGACACCCAGCTTCTCCATCTCGTCGAAGAAGGCGGCGAGGCGGGCCGGATCGGCCCCGTCGAACACGGTGCAGTTCACCTGCACGCGGAAGCCCCGGGCCTTGGCGATCTCGATCGCCTCGTGCGCGATCGTATAGACGCCCTCCTGACTCACCGCCTCGTCGTGCATCGCCCGGTCGCCGTCGAGATGGATCGACCAGGTGAAGAAGGGCGAGGGCTGATATTCGTCGATCTTCTTCTTCAAAAGCAGCGCGTTGGTGCAGAGGATGACGAACTTCTTCTTGGCGATATAGCCCCGCACGATCCGCGGCATATCCTTGTGCAGCAGCGGCTCGCCGCCGGCGATCGAGACGGCGGGCGCGCCGCATTCGTCGATCGCCTCCATGCACTGTTCGTAGGAGAGGCGCTGGTTCAGGATCTCGCCCGGATAATCGATCTTGCCGCAGCCCTTGCAGGCGAGATTGCAGCGGAACAGCGGCTCCAGCATCAGCACCAGCGGATAACGCTTGCCCGAAAGCTCCCGGCGGACGGTGTAGGCGCCGATGCGCGCGGTGACGGCGAGGGGAAGGCCCATTCGATGATCCTCAGGCTACGCGGGATCGGGCGCCGAGGCGCTCGAGTGTCGGAGGCAGGCGGAATTGCACATTTTCCTCGAGTCCGTCGAGTGTTTCGACGCTGACCGGGCCGACCCGTCCGATCGCGGCGATCACGCTCTGCACCAGTTCCTCCGGCGCGGAGGCCCCGGCGGTGAGGCCGATCGTCTCCACATCCTCCAGCCAGGCGGGATCGAGCTGCGATCCGTCGGCGATCAGGAAGCTCGGCTTGCCCATCTCCTCGCCGATCTCGCGCAGACGATTGGAGTTGGAGCTGTTGGGGCTGCCCACCACCAGCAATATGTCCGCCTGCTCGCAGAGCGCGCGCACGGCCGACTGGCGGTTCTGCGTGGCGTAGCAGATGTCGGACGTGTCCGGCCCGGTGACGTCGGTGAAGCGCGCCTTCAGCGCGGCAATGATCGCGCGGGTATCGTCCACCGAAAGCGTGGTCTGGGTGATGTAGGCGATGGGAGCGTCCGCCGCGAGCGGCAGGGCCTCCACCTCCTCGGGGGTGCCGACCAGATGCACGGGCCCGTCGATCTGGCCGAGCGTGCCCTCCACCTCCGGATGGCCCGCATGGCCGATCAGCACCAGCGTGCGCCCAGAGGCGACATAGCGGCGGCCCTGGCTGTGGACCTTGCTGACCAACGGACAGGTGGCGTCGATCACCGGCAGGCCGCGCGCCTCGGCGTCCTTCTGCACCGTGCGGCTGACGCCGTGGGCGGAGAAAATGGTGACGGCGCCCTCCGGCACCTCGTCCAGCTCCTCGACGAACACCGCGCCCTTGGCCTTCAACGTATCGACGACATGGCGGTTATGGACGATCTCATGCCGCACATAGACGGGGGCGCCCACGCGATCGAGCGCGCGATCCACAATGTCGATCGCCCGGATCACGCCCGCGCAGAATCCCCGGGGCTGTGCGAGTATCACCTTCATATCCGCCCTTTCGCCGCGCGGCGCACCGCATCCGTAACATTTCCGAACTTAGGGTCCGAAGCGGAGCGAGAAAAGGCCCTGCAATGTTACGATCGAGTCACGTTGGTGAAACCGCCCGCCGCCTCGATTGTTCAGCCCCGGTTGCGCATTCCTGTGCCAGGGAGTGAAAACGTCCTTCGAGGTCAAGCCATGAGAATGTCGATCGCCCTTTCCGCCCTGTTGCTCGCCGCGCCCGTCGCCGTCCAGGCGCAGGCCGCCGATCCCGCCGCGGCCCGCATCTCCGCCTATGACGACGCGGTGATCGGCATCGCGAAACAACATATGTCACTGGCCCAGCGCGCCGATCGTTTCGAGCCGGTGGTGCAGCGCTATTACGACATGCCCGGCATCGCCGCGCTGGTGGTCGGCCCCGCCTGGTCCAAGGCTTCGGCGGCCGACAAGGCTTCGGCGATCAAGGCGCTCACCCGCCATTCGGCAGTCAGCCTCGCGCGCAATTTCAAGAGCTATGACGGAACGCCCTTCCGCGTCGATCCCAAGGTGATCGACCGGAGCGGCCGCAAGGTCGTCAAGGTCACGATCGGCGACACCGCCCTGCTTTATCTGATGCGTCAGACGGGCGGCGAATGGAAGATCGTCGACGTGGTTTCGGGCGGCGTCAGCCAGCTCGCCCTCCAGCGCGCCGATCTCGCCTCCACCATCCAGAAAGGCGGCATCCCCGCGATGGTGAAGCGGTTGGGCCAGCTCGATTCGGTGAAGTAGCCAAACACTACCGAATGCTATGGTTCCGAGAGGATTCCGGTATAGGAAAATTTCGCTTGTCCGCTGGTCAGTTCATCCATGTTGAGGTCGACGAACCCGCATATGGTTAACACGTTGACCATAGCTGGAAGTCGGCCCTCTTCCAACAATGACCCCGGGACGAACCGATCAGCCAGAGCGCAAAAATCCGATCCATGCGGAGCGCCATTCGGCGAAAATCGAGATGGGAGAATAATCGGTCTGTCGCATTGGCAGAGCAGGATGTCATCTCTTCCAAAGTAGCGGATATTTCTTATGGGTCGGACAAGGAATGGCCGCTCAATGCCTTCTTCGATTTGAAGCTGCATCATAGTCCGATACCTTGCGCAAGGTAGCTTAAGTCGTTTCGACCGGCAGCGGCGAGCTTCCGGGTTTCGGCTCATTCTCCGGCGGCCCCAGCAGGGCGGGCTCGAAGATCAGCGCGCACACCAGGGTCCAGGCCAGCGAGAGCATCAGGATCTTGCCCATGCTGGCGGTGCCGGGATGGTGCGAGAGCCACAGGCTGCCGAAAGCGGTGCCGGTGGCGAGCGCGGAGAAGAAGATGGCGCGCGCCAGCGGCGACTGGAGCAGGTTGGTCGCCCCTCCCCGCCACGCCATCACGAAATAGATGTGGAAGGCGACGCCGACGCCGAGCAGCAGCGGGAAGGCGATGATGTTGGCGAAGTTGATCGGCTGGCCGATCACCACGCAGGTGCCGAGCGTGAGGAAGCCCGAGAGCACCACCGGGGCGAGCGTGAACAGCACCTCCTTCACATCCCGCAGAACCAGCACCAGCAGCAGGCTGATGACGACGAGCGCGAGCAGCCCGGCCTCGATGAAGGCGCGGCCGATGGTGCGCGCCGCGCCCTGGGTGGAGACGGCCACGCCGGTCGCCTCGGGCGCGACCTTGAGCACCGCGCGGGCGAAGCCGGTCAGCGCGGCGTTGGATGTCGTCCCCGGCCTGGGGAAGACCTGCACGCGCGCCCGCCCGTCCGGCGCGATCCAGTCCCCCTTCACGCGTTGAGGCAGGGTTGCGAGGCTCACCGGCTCGGCCTGGAGCGCCTCGCGGAACTGGGAGAGCATCTGCTTCAAGGGCTGGACCAGCATGTCCTGCACGCGCGCGCGCTCGGCGGGCGAGGCGGCGGCGAGCCGATCGAACTGCGCCGCCAGCCGCCGCGCGTCAGCGGCCGGTTGCCCGCTCGCGCCCGTGGCGGCGGAACGGAGCTGGTCCGCGCCCGAACGCAGCGCCGCGACATTCTCGGCGTCGCTCGGCGGCGGCATCGGCAGGATCGGATCGAGGGTAAGATCGAGGATCGCGCGCGCGTTCTGGATCATCGCCAGCTTGGGGGCCTGATCCTCGGGCACATAGCTTTGCGCGGTGACGACATGGCCCACCTCGGGCAGCTTGCCGATCCGGTCCGCCAGCTTCTCGGCGGCGGGAAGATCGGGGGCGAGGATGTCGATCGTGTTGGGGTTGCGATCGGGATCGTTCATCAGATCGGTGAGCGTCGCCATCGCCTCGCCGTGCGTGTTGCGCAGGTGGAGCGGGTTGAAATCGAAATGGACGAAGGGCAGCGCCGCCACGCTCAGCCCCAGCGCCACGACGAATGCACCCAGGACGAGGCGGCGGTGGCGGAGCAGGAAGGCGTCCGCCCGCGCCATTTCGGGCGTGCCCAGTTCCTCCTTGGGCAGGCTGGGGCGGAACAGCATCAGCAGGGCGGGCAGCAGGGTGAGGCTGGCGAGCAGCGCGATCGCCATGCCGATCGCCGCGATCATGCCCAGTTCGGTGATGCCGATATAGGCGGTGGGAATGAAGGCAAGGAAGCCGAAGCACACCGCGCAGGCGGCGAGCAGCAGCGAGGGGCCGAGCCGGCTGGCGGCGACGCACATCGCGTCCGCGCGATCATAGCCCGCGTGGCGCTCGGCCTGGATTCGCACGCCGAGCTGGATGCCGAAATCCACCCCCAGCCCCACGAATAGCGGGATGAACGCCACCGAGATGATGTTGAAGCGCCCCACCGCGAGCAGCCCGCACGCGGCCGTCACCACCAGCCCGGCCAGCGTGGTGAGGAAGATCGCCAGCATCACCCGCAGCGATCGGGTGCCTAGCCCCAGGGTCAGCAGCATCGCCGCCAGCATGACGCCGAACACCAGCCACCATTGATCGGCCAGGCTCGCGAACTCCTGATCCGAGAGCGGCACCGATCCGGTGAGGCGCACCGTGACGCCATGCGCGGCGTCCAGCCCCAGCCCGGCGGCCGCCGCGCGCACCGCGTCCGCCGCCGCCTCGCCGGGCATCAGCGAGTTGTAATCGAGAATGGGGTGGAGGAGGATCAGCCGCCGGGTCGGCGCGGCGATGCCGCCCTTGCGCGCGCCGAGCAGCGCCTGCCACGAGAAATAGACATGCTCGCCCTTGCCTTCCCGCGCCAGCGCGTCCGCCAGCCGCGCCATCGCCGGATCGATCTCGCCGAGCGAGGCCTGGCCGGCGGAGACGCCCTGGAGCATCGTCGAAAGCGCGCCGACGATGCCGCGCAGGCTGGGATCGGCGGCGAGCGGGCCCAGGAAGGGCTGGGTCTGGATCATCGTCCGCGTGGCGTTGCGCACGTCGTCCACGCTGCCGAACAGCAGCCCCTCGCGGCCGAAGAAGGGGCCGCCGTCGGGCCGCTCGACGCTGCGGAAATGGGCCTTGTCGTGCGAAAGCCGGTCCGCCAGCGCGGCGGCCGAGCTTTCGGCGAGCTCGGGCGTCTTGCCGTCCACCACTACCAGGATGACGTCGCCGTTGCCGGGAAAGGCCTTGTCCATCCGGATTTCGGCCTGCCGCCACGGCTCCTTGCGCGAGATGAGCGCGGTCGTGTCGCTCGTCATCTGGAAATGGGTGGCGGTGAACCAGCAGGCGACGATCACCAGCAGGATGACGGCCGAAACCACCTTCCACGGGTGGCAGCAAGCCGCCCTCACCACCTTCGCCATGCCGTCGCCGACGCTCATATCAGAAATAGCGTAGCTTGAATGTGATGCGTTGGGCACCCTCGCCATGATCGAAGGCGGCGTGCGCGAACTTGGGCGGCGCCATGTGGATCGGTGCGTCGTTCGAGAAGCCGACACCTTCCGTCGGAATCCCCAGGAACATGCGATCGACCTTGCCGTTCGCGTTCTTGTCGTGGAAGCCCTGTGCGGCGTAGCGGCCGGGCGGCACGCCCCGCACCGTCACGATCGTCGTGCCCACCTGGGCCGGCGCCTCGCCCGACCAGGGGCAATCGTGCAGGAAGGTCTGCTCGGTGCAGATATCGACATGAACGACGCCGCGCGCGCTCTTGATATTGCTGACCGCCACCTCGATCGACGCGGCGGAAGCGGGCGGCTGGGCGGCGACGAGCAGCCCGGAAAGCAGGGCGAGGAACATCGCCCGCCCCATAAGCATAGCCGATGACGCTCGCCTGAACATCAGTCGCGCGCGTCCACGGAGTCGATCCGGATGGTGGCGATCCGCGCCTCGTTGACCGGGCCGCCGGTCCCGCCCGCGCCCGCATAATCGGCGTTGGCGGCGAGCGCGCTCATGTTGAAGAAATCGCTCATCTCGATGCGGTAGATCCCCGGTTCGAGCCGGAACAGCGCGCGCGTCGAGAGCCGGATGGGGTGGTCGTCTCCTTCCGGAAATATCTCCGGCATCTGCAAGATCGCCTCCTGGCGGCGGCCCTGCGCGTCCACCAGCGCCAGCCGCTTGACGGCGTTGGTGACGCCGGTGTTCGCCGCGAACAGATGATTGTCGTAGCGCAGGGTGACGGCATAGGTTCCGCCCCTGGCGATCGCCACGTCGCGCACGAACAGCCGCGTGCCGAGCGCGAGCGGAATGGTCGGCTCCGCCACCCCGCCGCCGGCCGGCAGCACGCCGCGATCGGCGGTGACGCGCGGATCGGTGATCGCGATATCCTGCGCCAGGCTTCCACGCACGCAGGCGGGGAGCGAGGGCTGCGAGTGGAAGCCGGTCGCCGGATCGATCGCGATCGCCTGATAGCAGGCGGTCTGCGTCGGCGCGGGCGGATCGGGATCGGCCCATATCCCCGCCGCGATCCCGTCGGCCGCCACCCTGCCGTCGCGCAGCACGCGATAGCGCGCGTTCGCGGGCGGGGGCGCGCCGGCGATAATGGCGACGGAAACGCCGGTGGCGCTCGCCACGGCCCGTGCGATCGTGGGGGTGGAGGGCAGGAACACGCGCGGATCGTCATGGCTCGCCGCCGGCACGAGAGGAACCTCGCTGATGGCGTCCTCCCCAAGCTCAGGCTTGCCGAAGCTGACCTCGACCAGATTGGCGTCGCTCCGGAAAGCGGCCGGGAAGCGGCCATGCACAACCACGCCGTTCAGGGTGATCCGCCCCACCCGATAGACTTCGCCCGGAGGAGCCTTGGGCGGCAGGTGAAGCAATATGTCGACCGGCTTGCCCTGGTAGCGCAGCCCGGTGAGCCGCGCGGTATCGGCATCGCCCATCAGCGCGCGCGTCGCGGTGGTGAGGAAGGGGGCGATCCGCACCCCCTCGATCCCCGGCTGCCAACCGAACAGGCTGTGCACCACCGCGCCGTAATAGGCCCCGACCGACCAGAGCTGACGGCGCGAATCGAGCACCGGCCCGCCCTCATAGGTGGCGGTGCCGGTCAGCCATTCGAGATTCTCCATGTTGGAGAGGTTGAGCGCCGCCCCGCGCATCAGCGAATCCAGCGCGCGATCGGCGGCCGTCACGTTGCGCGCCTCGGCCGCCGCGCGGAGCATATAGCCGGTGACGAAGGGCCAGATCGCGCGGTTGTGGTAGATGTCCACATTCGCCGCTTCGGGCCACACCACCGGCGGCCCGAACGGCGCGAAGGGATAATGGGCCGCGATCTCCCGCGCCCGCCCCCTGTCGGCGATGCCCGAGACCACCGCCAGCGCATTGCCCAGCGCGTCATATTTGGCGAGGGGCCCGGCGTTGAGCGCGGAGCCGGTGTAGGTGGCGTAGAGCCCGGCCGAATCGTCCCAGAAAACCTTGTCGATGGCGTGCTTCAGCGCGTCGGCCCAGCCGTCGTAACGGTCCGCGAGCGCGTCCGCCCCCGCCTCGCGCGCCAGCTCGGCGGCGAGCCGCTGGGCGCGATACTGGACGATATTGGTGGAAAGCGCCTTGGATTCGGCGAGCGCGGAGAGGTGATCGGGAATCCAGGCGGCATAGCTCTGCTCGCGCCAGTCGAGGAAGCTCTGCTCGCCGCGATAGAGGCCGTCGAGCGGATCATAGGCGGCGATGCGATCCGCCTCGATCGTGCCGCTCAAGGCCGCGAAGGCGCGGGTGGCGAAGGCGGCGCGGTCCGGCCCCGCCATCTCGGCCAGCACCGATTCCGCGCCGAGCGCCCAGACGGTGCGGTCGGTCGAGACCGGCCAGCTTCCGCCCGATCCGGTGTCCTGCACGATCTGCGTCGTGCCGCCGGGCAGCTCGGGCGGCGGAGCGACGCCGGGCCGGAAGCCGCTGGTCTTGAAGATCAGGCTCGCCTCGCCCCGCGCCGGATCGAGCCCGGCCAGCCCGAGATCGAGCGCATAGGCCAGGTCGCGCGTCCACACGAACGGCCATTTCTCGCCGGTCTGGAAGCAATGGCAGGGGATCGGCCGTCCGCCGTTGTAGCTGTCGTCGCGGATCGTCTCCACGCTGTCCAGCCGCGCATCGTCGATCGCCAGCGCGAACAGCGCATCGAACCAGGCGCCGCCGGTCCGGAGTCGGGGCTGGTCGACCGTCTCGGCGACGGTGCGCCTGTTCGGGCCGTTATCGCGCTGCGGCGCGGTGGAGGTGAAGGCGAAGCTCCGCAAGCCCCCCGAGCCGGTCGAGACGCTGACGCTCACCGTCTGCGACTGCCCGTCCGGATTGCCCGCATAAGGCGGATAGGTCGCGCCGACCGGGGGCGCGGAGGCCGCGATCGCCGCCCCCGGCATGCCGAACAGCAGGGACAGCAGCCACCTCCCGATTCGCCCCGATCGCAACTCCGCCCCTTTCTCCGCGCGCTCGCGGCCCCCATAACCAGCGTCCACGCGCAACGCCACCGCGCCGAACAGCGCGAGCCGTGTTACAGCTCGTAGATCGGGTCGCCCTCGTCATCCTCCGGAATGGGGGATAGACGATCGGCTTCTCTCCGAAATACCGCGCCACGATCCGCTCCCGACGATCCATCCAACTCTCGTCAGGATCGACCTCCTCCGGATAGATGAAGCGGACGTCGAACTTCCCGTCCCGGATCAGATATTCGATTTGCGCCCAGCGCTTGTCCGGCGCTTCCGCCTCCCAGAGATCGAGCAAGGCACCACCAAGACGATTCAGGTCAGGCCGGCGTCCTGAGCGAAATGGTTGAATGCTTCGGTCGAGCTGTTGAAACGGCGCGCGATATAGTGTCCGCCCTCGCCGCCCTCTCGGCGATCCGGGCCGCCCGCCTGCCTTTGCGCCGTACGCGAGCGACTGCGAGCTGTTCAACGTGAGCGTGCCGGATACGCGCCTGGTCCGCTCCCTCGAATCGATCCGATATTCGTAGCCATTGCGCATAATGACGCGCAGCTTTTCCGGATCGCCAGGTTGGGACCGCGCGGCGGGCGCGTTCGCCGCCCCGGCGATAGCTGTGCCCGACACAGTTCCATGTCGGGCAGATTGCGGATGACCGTGGCGCGTCCGTCGTGGCTTTGCCCGCGAATCGACCGAATAGGATGGGCTCGCGCCCCCGCCGCCGGTGAATCCGCCGCCGTTCCACTCGCCGACATGGCGTCCGCTCCCGGCGAAGCTGAAACGGCCGTCGGCCGGATCATGCCGGTGGTTGAACTTGCGTTCGATACATTGGTCGCGTCGCGGACGCGGCCAGAGCCCGGTCCGCAACCATACCGAAAGAGCCCGTCGCCGCTCCTCCGCCGAATCTCCGTCATGCCGCCCCCTGTCGATGCGGCGAGAACATATCAGCAACATTTTCCAACAAGTCAAGGCCGCCGAGAATGGTTCGCGACGCCGCGTTGGGAGAATCGGAGGATGGTGCGTCCGATCGCGCTTAGGAGTGCCCGCTCAGTCTGCGAGCGTCGTTCGAGCATATCGCATCGGCGGCATTCCGACATGGCGGGCGAAGGCGGTGCTGAACGTGCTCGCCGAACCGTAGCCGACCTTGGCCGCGATTTGTCCGATCACCAGCTCACGGCTGCGCAGCAGACGCTTGGCGAGCGCCATGCGCCAAGCCAGCAGATATTCCATCGGCGGCAGCCCGACGGTGCGGCTGAACCGCGCGAAGAAGGCGGAGCGCGACATTGCCGCTTCGGCGGCGAGATCGGCGACGGTCCACCCATGCGCCGGCCGCGCGTGCATGGCACGCAATGCGGCCACCAGGCGATCATCGGAAAGCCCGCGCGCGACACTTGGCACCGATGCGATGTCGGCACCGCAGCGCAGAGCCTCGATCAGTAGCACTTCAAGCAGACGTTCCAGCACCAGCTCTCGCCCGGGTCGCGATTGCCGGGTCTCATCGCCGACCAGGTGCAGCAATTGCGCGAGCCGTGGCTCGCCGCGGGCAACGACCATCGCCGGTAGCAGGGAAACGAGCAGGGCCGCATCGGGCGATGCGAAGCTGCATAGCCCGACCTGCATCTTGAGATTGACGAGCTCATGCGCAGGCCCCACCCGGAAGCGGCCCTCGCCGAGCTCCGTCGGCACCATGTCGATCCCACGCGGTGGCGCGTCGATGCTCTCGATCACCTGATCGCTGGTCGAAGGCGACAATACGAAATCCCCGGCGCGCACGATGATCGGCGGGCGGCCCGCCAGGACCACGCGGCACTGGCCCTCGAGGACCGCGAAATAGACGGGCTTGCCCTCGACACTGCGGCTGAGGCGCCAACGCCCGGCATATTCGATCAGCTTGGAAAAGCTGGCCGAAGGCCGGAGCAGGGTCACGATTTCGGCGAGCGGGTCGATGGCCATATCAGGACTATCGCTAAGTGATTCGAGATTTTCACGCATAGGAGGTCCTGCCGGCGATGGCTATCTCCGGACCAACGACAACCGTCCCGGAGTTTCCCATGCCCGCTGTTCTGATCACCGGCTGTTCCTCGGGCTTCGGCCTCGAAACCGCGAAGCTGTTCTTCGAGAAGGGCTGGAAGGTCGTCGCCACGATGCGCGATCCAAAGCAGGATGTCCTGCCGGCGTCCGACAACCTCATTGTCCTCCCGCTCGACGTCACCGATCCCGCCAGCATCGCCAGCGCGTTCGAAAAGGCCGGCGAGATCGACGTGCTGGTCAACAATGCCGGGTTCGGCGCCGCAGTGCCGATCGAGCTGATCGAATCCGAAACCGCGCGCCAGCTGTTCGAGACCAATATGCTCGGCACGCTGGCAACGATCCAGGCGGTCCTGCCCAGGTTCCGCGCACGCCGCAGCGGAACGATCATCAACATCACCTCCACCGCGACGTTGAAGCCGCTGCCGCTGGTCAGCGTCTACCGGGCGAGCAAAGCGGCGGTGAATGCGCTGACCGAGAGCCTCGCGGTCGAAATAGAGCCATTCGGCGTCCGCGTGCATATCGTCCTTCCGGGCCGCTCGCCCGAGACCAGCTTCGCCGACAATGCGATGCCGCATCTGCGCGGGCTCGATAACCCCGACTATAAGCCGCTGATCGAGGGCATGATCGCCAATTTCCGCGAGGATACGGGTCCGGTCACTCACGCGGCCGATGTGGCGGAAGCAGTCTGGCAGGCGGCCACCGATCCGAGCGCGCCGCTCCGGATTCCGGCCGGCGAGGACGCGGTGCAGTGGATGGCCGAGGCTCGCTGACCGCTGAAGGGGGCTTGCAAGGCGGCGCTAAGCTGCCTTTGTTGCTTGTGGTGCCGCCTGCAGGACTCGAACCTGCGACCCTCGCATTACGAATGCGATGCTCTACCAGCTGAGCTAAGGCGGCCCGGCGGCAGCGGGCTCTAGCAGCGGTGGGCGGCGCGCACAAGCGCTCGGCCGCGCATCCCGCGCGCTCCTTTACCGGATTTCAACCACGCGGATGGCATTCTCCCGTCCTTGCGGCTTCAGGGCCGCCGGTCAGGGAGAGTGCAATGGACGGGACGAGGCCGATCGAGCCGGACGCGGAGGTCGATTATCGGCCGGTTTGCGACGAGCCGGCGATCGAGCACCCCACGCTGCTCGGCGGAGACGAGCGGCGGATGCACGTCCGCGCCTATAATTTCTGGGTGTCCCTGCTCGGCGATCGCGCCTTTCCTTCGATCGGCGATCTCGATCCGGCGCGCGCCGCGGATTTCGGGTCGAATGCGGTGCTCCTCGATTTCACCGGCGGCGTCGACACTCCGGCGGTCGCCTATCTCGGCGAGGCGCTACGCCATGAATGCGCGGCGGACGGGCCGATCGAGACGATCGCCGACGTGCCCGCGCGCTCGCTGCTCAGCCGGCTGACCGATCATTATCTCCAGATCATCGCCAACCGCGCGCCGATCGGCTTCGAAGCCGAGTTCGTGAGCCAACGCGGCCACAATACGCTCTATCGCGGCATCCTGATGCCTTTCTCCTCCGACGACGAGACGATCGATTTCGTCTTCGGCGTGATCAACTGGAAGGAGCTGGCCGAGGAGGATTTCGCCGCCGAGCTGGTGCTGGAGGTGAACCAGGCGCTGCGCGACGCGCCCGCCGCGCCGGTGTGGGCAGATGGGCCCCGCGCCGACCTCGCCTTCTCCGATCCCGAGGACGAGGAAGAGGCCGTCGAAACGATCGCGCCGGAAGTGGATATCGGCCTCGCCGACCGCCTCGCCGCCGCGCGGGTGCTCGCCGAGCAGGCGCAGGGGGCGCGCCTCAAGAGCCGGGCGGCGCTCTATCGCGCGCTCGGCCTCGCCTATGATTTCTCGCTCGCCGCCCAGGCGCGGCCGGAGGAATATCGGGAACTGGTGGAGGACTCAGGGCTCAAGGTGCAGCGCCGCGCGCCGATGACGGCGGTGGTGAAGCTGGTGTTCGGGGCCGCGCTCGACAAGGCGCGCGCCACCGAGTTCGCCGCCGTCCTTTCCCACGCCCATCGCTGCGCATTGCCGGCCGGCGGCTTCGCCGCGCATATCGAGACGCGCGCGGGCGGGCTGAAGGCGATGGTGGCGGCCGAGCGCGCCGCACGCCGCCCGGCCTCCGCGCCGCGTCCTCTCGCCGAGCGCGCCCGCGACGCGCTGATGAAGATCGAGCCGCGCGCGATGCTCGACATCCCCTCCGACGGCGGCGAGTTCGTGCTGCTACTCGCCCGGCGGGAGGAGGACGGACGGCTCGCCGTGCTCGCCCCCGTGCCCGGTGACGCGCCGTTGGTCGATCGGGCGATTCGCAAGATCACGCGCTGAGCTTCCCGTCTTCGCGCAACTTTCCGCCAGCCCCGAAACCCGCCGCTATGGGGGGATTTCGCGCGCGCGAGGAGGGTTGAGAAGCATCGGCGCGAGGCGCATAGGCGGGCGCATTCAACCCGATATGCGCCCGTCCGGGCCTGCCTGGCGCGCGCGAGGAGCGGACAGGACATGACGGCATCTGTGGCGAGCGGCGGAGCTTCCGAGGGTAAAGCGGAGGCGGCCGACACGCCCGCCGCCATCGCGGCAATCCTCACCGCCGGCGCGCTTCCCGGCGAGACCGACGGCTTCACGCAGGAGTCACGCGAGGCCGCCGCCGCCTTCGTCGTCGCCGCTGTCGCGGAGCGCCGGCCGGGCCATCCGCATATCGCGCTCGAATCCGGGGCGGATGGCGCGCGCCGCATCATGCGACTGGCGATCGTCAACGACGACATGCCTTTCCTGGTCGATTCGGTGGCCGCTGCGGTCGCCGCGCGCGGCCTCGCCATGTATCGCCTGCTCCACCCGGTCGTTTCCGTGCGGCGCGACGCGAATGGCCGTCTGACCGAACTGTTGCCGTCCAGCGCCGAGGGCAAACGGCGCGAATCGATCATCTATTGCGAGATCGAGCGCGCCGATGCGCGCGACCGGCGCGGCCTGTGCGACGAACTGGAGGAGGTCCTCACCCGCGTCCGCGCCGCAGTGGAGGATTGGCCCAGGCTCCAGCAGGCTATGCGCGAGGGCGCGGCGCGCCTTCCCGACGGCGAGGGCGCGGCGCTGCTGCGCTGGTTCCTCGACGGCAACATGACCCTACTCGGCTATCGTCGCGAAAACGCCGAGGGAATCGACGAAGCCAGCGCGCTCGGCGAGCTGCGCGCCGATCCTTCGCCCTTGTGGAGCGATGAAGCACGACGCGAGGCGATCTCCTGGTTCCAGGGGGGCGGCGAGGCTCCGCTGATGCTCAAGGCCGATCGCGACTCCGCCGTCCATCGCCGCGCGCCCTTCGATCTGGTGGTGCTGCCGCGCCGGGAGGGCGGCCGAGTGACAGGGCTCGATGTTCATGCCGGATTGTGGACCTCGGCCGCGCTCGCCACGCGGCCCGATCGCGTGCCGCTGCTCCGCCGCCGCCTCGCGGACCTGGAAGAGGAGCTGGGCTTCGATCCGGCGAGCCACGCCGGCAAGGCGCTGCGCCATGCGCTCTATGTGCTGCCGCACGATCTG
>Ga0164242_10000292_pt1 | contig 62298 bp, 63 predicted proteins | sample OricomgcompostMG_FD_108783 | JGI IMG/M metagenome (GOLD analysis project Ga0164242, IMG submission 108783) | Miracle-Growth compost microbial communities from Emeryville, California, USA - Original compost - Miracle growth compost (MG) ...
CATCATGCGCAAGCTGGTGCATTGGTGTTATGCCGTGCTCAAGAATCGGCAGGCGTTTGATGTGCAAAAGGCCCTTGCCAGAGGGTGAGCAACACAGTATCTGCGCAGGCGGGAACCCAGGAATGCGGTTCGCGTACCGGTGGGTTTTGGATTCCCGCTTGCGCGGGAATGACCGGAGAGAGGCCATTCCCGTGCCAACAGCATCAAGTCCACCAGCTACCCGTCGTTTCCGCGCAGGCCGCTGCCTTGCATGGATGGAAGAGCTGCGACTCGTCCAGTTGCGATCCCCGAAAAAAGAAAGGCCGCATCGCTGCGGCCCTTCTCTCATCGGCATTCCGTCTTTTCACGCGGCGATCGCCTCGCCCTTCTTCTCAGCCAGGATCTCGTCGTCCACCGAGCTGCGGATCAGGTAGTCGAACGCCGCCAGCGCGGCCTTCGCGCCCTCGCCGACCGCGATCACGATCTGCTTGTACGGCACCGTCGTCACGTCGCCGGCGGCGAACACGCCAGGCACCGAGGTGCGGCCGTGCGTATCGACTTCGATCTCGCCGTGGCGCGACAGCGCGAGCGTGCCCTTCAGCCATTCGGTGTTCGGCACCAGGCCGATCTGGATGAACACGCCTTCCAGTTCGACGGTCTTGGTCTCTTCGGACGCGCGATCCTTGTAGACGAGGCCGTTGACTTTTTTGCCGTCGCCGGTGATCTCGGTCGTCTGCGCAGACGTGATCACGGTGACGTTCGGCAGACTGAACAGTTTCTTCTGCAGCACGGCATCGGCGCGCAGTTCCGGCGCGAATTCCAGCAGCGTGACGTGCCCGACGATGCCGGCCAGATCGATCGCGGCTTCCACACCCGAGTTGCCGCCGCCGATCACCGCCACGCGCTTGCCCTTGAACAGCGGACCGTCGCAGTGCGGGCAGTAGGCCACGCCGTGGTTGCGGTACTCGGCTTCGCCCGGCACGTTGATCGTCCTCCAGCGCGCGCCGGTGGCGAGGATCACAGTCTTGCTCTTCAGCGATGCGCCGTTCTGCAGCTTGATCTCGATCGTCTTGCCGGGAATCAGTTCGGCCGCCTGCTGCACGTTCATGATGTCGACGTCGTATTCGCGCACGTGCTGTTCCAGCGCGACGGCGAATTTCGGACCTTCGGTGGCTTGCACCGACACAAAATTCTCGATCGCCAGCGTATCGAGTACCTGGCCGCCGAAGCGTTCGGCGACCACGCCGGTGCGGATGCCCTTGCGTGCCGCGTAGATCGCCGCCGCCGCGCCCGCCGGACCGCCGCCGACGATCAGCACGTCGAACGGGTCCTTCTGGCTCAGCTCCGCCGCGCGTCGCGCGTCGCCGCCCTTGTCCAGCTTGGCCAGGATCTGCTCGATGCTGACGCGGCCGGATTCGAATGGCTCGCCGTTCAGGAAGGTGGTCGGCACGGCCATGATTTCGCGCGCCTTGACTTCGTCCTGGAACAGGCCGCCGTCGATCGTGACGGCGCGGATGCGCGGATTCAGCAGCGCCATCACGTTCAGCGCCTGCACGACTTCCGGGCAGTTATGGCAGGACAGCGACATGTAGGTTTCGAAGACGTAGTCGCCGTCCAGATTGCGTATCTGTTCGATGACGGACTCTTCGAGTTTCAACGGGTGGCCGCCGGTCTGCAGCAGGGCGAGCACCAGCGACGTGAATTCGTGGCCCATCGGAATCGCGGCGAACTGGATGCCTGCGTGCGCGTCCGGGCGCTTGATGACGAAAGAGGGCTTGCGCTCGTCATCGTCGGTGCGTTCGATCAGCGTGATCTTGTCGCTCAATACGACGATGTCCTGCAGCAGTTCCTGCAGTTCGCGCGATTTTTCACTGCCATCGAGCGATGCAACGATCTCGATCGGCTGCACGATACGCTCCAAATAGCCTTTCAATTGGTCTCTGAGATTTGCATCCAGCATGATGGTCTCTACTTTCTTTCGATGATATGGGTTGCTGCTGCCGAACCCGGCAACGGGTCCGGCGATGCAGCGGTACTGCCTGTTACTGACTGCTTAGATCTTGCCGACCAGGTCCAGCGACGGCGCCAGGGTTTTTTCGCCTTCTTTCCACTTGGCCGGGCACACTTCGTTCGGATGCGCGGCGGTGTACTGGGCGGCCTTCAGCTTGCGCAACGTTTCGGAAATGTCGCGCGCGATTTCGTTGGAGTGGATCTCCAGCGTCTTGATGACGCCTTCCGGATTGATGATGAAGGTGCCGCGCAGCGCCAGGCCTTCTTCCGGAATATGCACGTCGAAGGCGTTGGTCAGCTGGTGGGTCGGATCGCCGACCAGCGGGAACTTCGCCTTGCCGACGGCCGGCGAGGTTTCGTGCCAGACCTTGTGCGAGAAATGCGTGTCGGTGGTGACGATGTAGACTTCGGCGCCGGCTTTCTGGAAGGCGGCGTAGTTGTCGGCGGCGTCCTCGACTTCGGTCGGGCAGTTGAAGGTGAAGGCTGCCGGCATGAAGATCACGACGGACCATTTGCCTTTGAAGGATTGCTCGGTGACGTCGATGAACTTGCCGTTGTGGAAAGCCTGGGTCTTGAACGGTTTGACTTGCGTGTTAATCAGAGACATGTCGTTTTCCTTTGAGTGGAGTGAAAAAAGCGGGTTGAAAATCGTGTGAGTTCGTATCTTACGGAAGACGATCTCATTTGCACAATTGATTTATTTTAAAAAATCAATTTGTTTTCGCTATGGTCAGGGCGAAGCAACAGCCATTCACGAATTGACTATTATGCATGCTTGCGTGACGGAGGTATGTCGCACAGCTCGGCGGCCGGCCCTGTCATCCTGCAAAAACGGCAACGCGCAATCATCTTATAATGCGAGGCTGCGTTGTTCTCTTCCTTGCCCGTGCGCGGGCGCCGATCCAGCCGAATTCCATGAGCCACACTTCCGTTTCCACGCCGCCGCCCGGCATCAGTCGCGAGGAATGGCAGGTCCGCATCGACCTCGCCGCCTGTTACCACCTGTGCGCGCTGAAGGGTTGGGACGACCTGATCTATACGCACATTTCGGCCACCGTGCCGGGCGAGGCGCAGCATTTCCTGATCAATCCGTTCGGCTACCGCTTCGACGAGATCACCGCGTCCAACCTGGTCAAGATCGACCTGCAGGGCAACATCATCGGCGATCGCAAGGCGCGCGTGAACGTGACCGGCTTCGCGATCCACGGCGCGGTGCACGCCGCGCGTGCGGATGCGATGTGCGTGATGCATTTGCATAACGAGAATGGCGTGGCGGTCGGCATGCAGCAGGGCGGCCTGCTGCCGCTGTCGCAGCACGCGATGCGTTTCTACCGGCAGCTCGGTTATCACGACTACGAAGGCCTGGCGCTGTCGCCGACCGAGCAGACGCGGCTGATCGAGCGTCTGGGCAGCTACCCGGCGATGCTGCTGCGCAATCACGGCACGCTGGTTGCCGGCCGCACGATCGCCGAAGCCTACGTGCTGATGGATACGCTGGACAAGGCCTGCGCGTTCCAACTGAAGGCGCAATCCGGCGGCGGCCCGCTGAACATTCCGCCGCCCGAGGTATGCGCCAAGACCTACCAGGAATTGCTCGGCGACGGCACGCCGGAAGGCGTGCTGGAATGGCCGGCGCTGCTGCGCAGGCTCGATGCGGTGTCGCCCTCCTATTGCAACTGAACACATTAAGTAAGAGCAACCGAGCGCAACCGATTTCCGCAACTTTTCATGAAAGGAAAACCATGCCCACCATCAACGTGCAACTGTTCGAAGGCCGCACCCCGGAACAAAAGAAGGCCTTCGTGCAGGCGATCACCGACGTGACCTGCAAGACGCTGGATGCCAGTCCCGCATCGGTCGACATCATCATCACCGAGGTCAAGCGCGAGAACTGGGCCACCGGCGGCAAGCTCTGGTCCGAATGAGTTGCTTTCCGTCGTTCGGCCCGCATCTTCGGCATTCCATTCGTCGAAAGGGCTGAACGATGCGCGCCAGGACCGTCACGAACATCTTTCCCGCCGTGCGGGACGACATCGCGGACCTGCAGACCTGGCGCGCGATGCCGACGCCTTGGGTCGAGCGCATCGATCCCTTCCTCTTCCTGAACCACCACGGCCGGCAGCTCTATCCGCCCGGCAACCGCGGCCTGCCCTTCGGTCCGCATCCGCATCGCGGCTTCGAAACCGTCACCTTCATCCTCGAAGGCGACATCGCGCATCGCGACAGCGGCGGCCACGAAAGCGTGATCGGCGCACAGGGCGTGCAGTGGATGACGGCCGGGCGCGGCCTGGTGCATTCCGAAACCTCTTCCGACGCCTTCAAGCGCACCGGCGGCCCGCTCGAAGTGCTGCAGCTGTGGGTCAACCTGCCGGCGCGCCTGAAGATGACCGCGCCGCATTACGTCGGCCTGCAAGGCGCGCAGATACCCGTGTTCGAGGCCGATGGCGGACGCGTGCGGGTGCGGCTCGTATCCGGCGCCTGGGACGGGCGTCGCGGACCCGTCGCTCCCCTGCTCGACGTCACGGCGATGACGATCGAGATGGCGGCGGGCGGCCGCCTCGCGTTGCCCGTTCCGGCCGCGCACAACATCCTGCTGTACGCGGTGCAGGGCGGCGTGCGGGTGAACGGCACCGTGCTTCCCGCGCGGCACCTGGCAGATTTTGCACGCGAGGACGGTGAACTGGATCTGCTTGCCGAAGCGGAACGCGCGGTGCTGCTGCTGTGCCATGCCGCACCGCTGGACGAACCGGTCGCCGCGCACGGGCCTTTTGTCATGAACACGCAGGAAGAAATCCTGCAGGCGATCACGGATTACCAAGCCGGCCGTTTCGGCGCCTGACGAGTTCCCGAGGAATGCGTCCTGTGTGGCGCAGCGTACAGACCGGCATGGCCGCCGCCGTCATCATTTTCCACGAAACGGGGGCGCATCGATGAACAAGGCATTCGTCAAGGAAGACGACGGCAACGAAGGCGCGCTGCCCCTTCCCGAGATGCCCGCGGGCGTACGGAACTACATCACGCCGACAGGCTACCGCCGCTTGCAGCAGGACCTGCAGCATCTGCTCGATGCCGCCGGCCGCTCCGCCGACATCGAGCAGCGCATCCGCTACCTGCGCGGCAGGCTGGAAACGGCCGAGGTGGTGGACGCATCGATGCACGCGGGCAGCGACCGCGTCTATTTCGGCGCGACGGTGCGCTACCGCGACGACCACCAGGGGGCCGCCGGCGCGGAGCGTACGGTCACCATCGTCGGCCTGGACGAAACCGATCCCGCCTGCGCGCGCATCAGCTGGCTGTCGCCGGTGGCGCAGGCGCTGCTGGGCGCACAGGCCGGCGACGAGGTGGTGCTGGAAAGTGCCGACGGCCCTGCCGTGCTGCACGTCGTCGCGGTGCATTACCCCACGCGGCCCGGCGGCGCCGCTCCGGGACCGGACGCAGGAGAACGATCATGAGCAAGAGGGACAAGCACCCGCCGGCGGTGCACGGCATGCCGGCGCACGAGAAGGCCGAAACCGAGCGCCGACTCGACGATGCGTTGAAGGAAACGTTCCCGGCCAGCGACCCGGTGGCGGAAGCGGCGGGACCGTCGATCGCGCCGGAAGAGGAAAGGGCGAAGGAAACGCTGCTCGACACGGCGATCGAAATGAGCTTTCCCGCCAGCGACCCGATCTCGGTGGAGACAGGCGTGACGCGCATCGAGAAAGCGCCGGACACCGTCGACGCGCATGCCGATCACCAGAACATCAACGAAGTGGAAGAAACGACCAGGAAACGGTCGCGCAAATGATGGGCCGCGGGCTCTCGCGGTGAGGATTTTCCTACAGGGACTCGGCATGAATTCCTATGGTTCGTGCCGGCGGCCTCCGCTACATTACCCGTCTCGGATTCAACGCACGACCATGTCGCTGATGCTGGCCGGCATGGGACCGGAGGACGCAATGCTTCACACACTCAAGGCCGTCTCCGCGACGGGAACCGCCGTCGCTGCCTGCTGGTTTCATGCGACGTCGGCATCGGACTTCCAGGCTGTGCTGCTCGGCATTTTCTCTCTCTCCATCTTCATGATGACCCTGTTGCCGATTTCCACCGAGGCACCGGAGCATTGAATGACGCATCGCCGCCTACTTCCGTAGGCGGCCACACGCAGGACGGCAATTGCAGTATTCTGTGCATTGCTCGAACGGCAGTCCGGGCTTACGTCCCCCAGCGCATCATTCTTTCCGGAAAAAGAACTCGTGGAAACATCGTCCCCCTCCAGCATGGAGCCCGTCGGCATGCGGAAAGCGCGCAGGTCCCTGCGCATCCTGCTGGTGGAAGACAACCGCGACGCGCTGGAAAGCATGATCGAGATGACCGACTTCCTTGGTCATCATCCCTACGGCTGCGGTTCCGGCGAAGACGCGCTGCTGGCGCTGCAGAACCAGACCTTCGACGCCATGATCACCGACATCGGCCTGCCGGGCATGTCCGGCCTCGCGCTGGCGCAGCAGGCCTGTGCGATGCAGAAGATCGACGTCACCGTCGCCAGCGGCTACGCGCGCGGCCCGGACGTGCCCGGCAACATCCGCTGGCTGATGAAACCCTTCGGCGTGGACGAATACGCGGCCCTGCTGGAACAGGCCTGTTCGCGCTGAGGCACGTCCGCAGCGCGCGCCGCGCATGCTAAGCTGGCGGCCTCGCAAGCATCCATCGTTCCACGCATGACACGCTCATTCCTGCCCAGGGAACGCATCGCGCCCGATGCGCTGGATTTCCTCTCCCGCTATCATCGCGCCACCGTCGACGAAGTCGCCGCGGCCGTCGCCGCCCATCGCGTGGTGGTGGTCGGCATGGCGCAGAATCCCTTTGTCAGGAAGGCGCGCAAGGTGCTGGACCGTGCCGGCGTGTCCTACACCTATCTTGAATACGGCAGCTACTTCTCGATGTGGAAGCCGCGCCTCGCCGTCAAGCTGTGGAGCGGATGGCCGACCTTTCCGCAGGTGTTCGTGGACGGCGTGCTGATCGGCGGCTGCGCCGAAGCCGAAGCCGCGCTGCGTTCCGGCCGGCTCGCTGCTTAAATGTTGCCGCTCCCCTCTTCCCCGTCCGTGCCGCTGAATCTGGCGCAATGGCAGCCGCCGCAGCCGTCGACCGTGGTCGTGCTGGCGCCCCACCCTGACGATTTCGACGCCATCGGCGTCACGCTCCGGCACCTGCACCGGCACGGCGCCAGCATGCATCTTGCCGTGTTGACGACCGGCGCCAGCGGCGTGGAGGACGGCTATGCCGGCGCGGCGACGAACGAGGACAAGGCCGCGCTGCGCGAACGCGAGCAGGCCGACAGCTGTCGCTACTTCGGTCTGCCGCTCGAGCGGCTCGTCTTCCTGCGCCTGCCGCTGGAAGGCAAGGACGAAGCGTCCGCGGACCGGGCCAGCCACGAACGGGTGCGCGACTACCTGCTGGCGCGCCGGCCCGACATGGTCTTTATGCCGCACGGCAACGACAGCAACGCCGCGCATCGCCGCACCTATGCGTTGTTCCGCGCGATCGCGCTGGCGGAAGGACTGCGCACCGTTGCCTTCTTCAACCGCGACGCCAAGACACTGGCGATGCGCGCCGACGCGTACATGCCGTTCGGCGCCGAGGCCGCCGCATGGAAGGCGGAAATGCTGCGCCTGCACGACTCGCAGCAGCAGCGCAACCTGCGCACGCGCGGCCACGGCTTCGACGAACGGGTGCTGGCCGTGTGCCGGCAGGGCGCGGCCGAACTCGGCTTGCCCGATCCGTATGCGGAAATCTTCGAAATCGAGCGCTACGCGTAGCGGGCGCGACAGGAATCCATGACCATGACATGCGATCACGGCAAGGCGCTGGAACTGGCGCGGCAGGACAAATGGGAAGAGGCGCACGCGATGGTGCAGGTGCACGGCGACGCCTTCTCGTGCCGCATCCACGGCTACCTGCACCGGGTCGAGGGCGATCTCGACAATGCGCGCTACTGGTACGGCCGCGCCGGCATGCGTCTGCCGGCCAACACGTTGGAAGAGGAGTTCGCGCTCCTGCGCGCACAGCTGCCCGCATGACGGTGGCCGGCCTCATGCAGTAATATCCGCGATGCCGCGCCGTGCGCGATGCGGACAACGCAAGACAAGCGACAAAGACCAGAAACAGGAAACAGACATGCCGGACCTGGATACGCAAATCGTCACCCTCGATGCCGCCGACTGGCACCTCGAACAGACCGATCCGGCCTGGATCGCCGCGCTGGAATCGGGCAAGGTGCTGTACTTCCCGCGTCTCGCCTTCCGGCTGAAGGAGGAGGAATTGCGCTTCCTGACGCCGGAGATCAATGCCGAGGGCGCGCGCAGCGTCACGCTGGAGGGCAGCGGCCGCTTCAAGGGCGCCGCTGGCGACGAGGTGACGCAGGCCGCGGTGGCGGCGATGGTCGGCCGCTTCCGCAGGCAGGCGCAGGAGCTGGTCGAAACGCTGCTGCCGGACTACCGGCAGGCGCTGCGCATGGGCACCACCAGCTATCGTCCGAAGCTGGTGGAGACGCGCGTGCAGACCTGGCGCGCCGACGACCGGCGCCTGCATGTCGACGCCTTCGCCGGACGGCCCAATCACGGCGAACGCATCCTGCGCGTGTTCGCCAACGTCAATCCGCACGGCGTGCCGCGCGTGTGGCGCGTCGGCGAGCCGTTCGAGGACATGGCGAAAAGATTCCTGCCGCGCATCGAGAAGTACCGCCCGCTGCACGCGCACTGGATCAAGCTGCTGCGCAAGACCAAGAAGCTGCGCACCGAATACGACCACATGATGCTGCAGTTCCACGACCACATGAAGCTGGACGCCGACTACCAGCAGAACGCCCCGCAGCTGACGATGCCGTTCGCCGCCGGCAGCGTGTGGGTGTGCTTCTCGGACCATACGCTGCACGCGGCGATGTCCGGCCAGTTCATGATGGAGCAGACGCTGAACCTGTCGCCGCAGGCGCAATACGATCCGTCGCAAAGCCCGCTGGCGGTCCTGCAGCGGCTGACCGGACGCGCGTTGGTCTGAGGCTCCTCTTCCGGCGCGGACCGGACGAAAAAAATGCCGGCATGCGCCGGCATTTTTTTATCGCTGTCCTGGTGCCGTCCTATCGATGACAGTTCGCGGTCAGGTCGTAGGATTTGTCGTAGTACTTCGACTGGATCTGCAGCATGCCCAGGATCGTGGAGAACAGGTCGTCATGGCTGACGCGGTCGTGCGTTTCCTGCTCCAGGCACTTCCTGTTCAGGTCGAAGCTGGACAGGAAGCCGTCCGAGAACCACATCACCATCGGGATGTGTGTCTGGTCCTGCGGCGCAATCGGATACGGCATGCCATGCAGGTAGATGCCATTCTCGCCCAACGATTCGCCGTGGTCGGACATGTACCACATCGCCGTGTCGTAATCCTTCTGCTCCGACTTCAGGAAGGCGATGGTCTTGGCGAGGAAATCATCGGTGTACAGCACGCTGTTGTCATAGCTGTTGACGATCTGCTCGCGCGAGCACTTGCTCAGGTCCGCCGTGTCGCAGGTCGGCGTGAACTTGCGCAGCGAGGCCGGATAGCGTTGGTAATAGGCCGGCCCGTGACTGCCCAGCTGGTGCAGCACGACGAAGATGTTGCCGACCTTGTCCTTGCGGATCTCCGCATCCAGGCCCTTCAGCATGATCTCATCCAGGCAGCGGTCGCTGTTGCACAGCTGCGGGTCCTTGCTGTCGTCCAGCCGGTCTTCGTGCAGGCCGTCGCACACGCCCTTGCAGCCGGCCTGGTTGTCGCGCCACAGCACGCGGATGCCGACGTGGTTGAGGATGTGCAGGAAGGATTCGTGCGTGCGGATCGCCTTCTCGTTGTAGTCGTGGCGTCCGTACGGCGAGAACATGCAGGGCACCGACACTTCGGTATTGGTGCCGCACGAGTGCGCGTCGGGGAAGTTGATCACGTCGAGCTTGCTCAGTTGTGGCGTGGTCTGGCGCGCATAGCCGTTCAGGCCCCAGTCGCGGCCGCGCGTGGTCTCGCCCACCACCAGCACGAACAGCATCGGCTTGGTGCGCTTGGCCCAGCTCGGTTCCAGCTTGGCGTCGGTGCTGATCGGGATGCGCGGTCCGCTTTCGCTGGAATCGGCGGACAGCAGCTTCGCGGTCGAGAAGAGGTAGTTGCTCGGCGTGATCAGGAAGCGGATTTCCTTGTGGTTGCGCATCAGCGACGAGAAATCCTGAAACACCGACATGATGGAGGCGGCCGCCAGCAGCAGCGCGCCGACGATGTACAGCAGGCGGATCGGGATCGCGCGGTGCCATGGACGCCGGCGCAGCGGGATGCGCCAGATCACGAGGATGGGCAGCCCGGCGAACAACAGCACGTGCAGCAGCATGTCGAAGGACAGCAGTTCGCTGGCTTCCTTGACATCGGTCTTGAAGACGTTGCGCACCATCTCCGTGTTGTAGAAGACGGTGTACTTGTTCATGTAGTAGACCGCCAGCGATGTCACCACCAGCAGGATCGCCAGCAGCGGCTTGGCGGTCCAGCGGTTCATCAGCACGAACAGGCCGGCCGCGTGCAGCGCCGTGATCGCGACGAAGATCGCGGCGGCGAACAGCCAGGTATGCGGCGAGGACGGGTCGCGTCCGGCCAGCGAGGACTTGAAGAACAGATAATTGCTGGTCAGTGAAAAATACAGGCTGGCCAGGATGGCGAGCTGCTCGACGCTGAGGGAAAAGCGCGCGCCGGACGAAGGCATGCCGGTTGCGCTGGATGAGAGGCCGGCGCCGCCGGCTCGAAATGATTTCAAGGTCATTCCCGCTTCAGGTTGATGGCAAACGGCATACGGTATTGCCGCTATCGTTAAGCCAATGTTAAAAACGAGGCGCCCGCCGCAGCGGACGCCATGGTTCAGGAATCGCGCGGCGCGGGCAACATGCCGCCGTTGTCCGCGCGGGATGAGCCGTTCACCGGGAAGCGCAGCGTAAACCGGCTGCCGCCCTGCGGCAGGTTCTCGTGCAGGATTTGCCATCCCAGATGATCGGCGACGCGCTTGACGATGGCCAGGCCGAGGCCGGAGCCGACGTGGGTTTCGTTGCTGCCGCGGACAAAGCGTTCGAACAGCCGTGCATGCACGTTAGGCGGCAGGCCGGGGCCATTATCCTCGATCACGAGCGCGGACGGCGACAGCGCCACCCGCACCACGCCCTGCTCGGTGTACTGGCAGGCATTGCGCAGCAGGTTGCCGACGGCGACGCCGGCCAGCTCGGCGCGCGCCTGTATCCATACTTCGTCGGCGTCGCCGTCGAAACGGAGCGTCACCGGCTTGTCGCCCAGCAGCTGGCGGCAGCGTTCGATCTCGCGTTCGACCAGGTGCGTGAGCGACAGCGATGCGCTGCCCAGCATCTGCGGCGACTGCGACAGCAGCAGCAGCGCGCTGACGCGCTCGGACGCTTCCGCCGCCACGCGGCGTATGCGTTCGGCCACGACCAACTGCTGCGGCATGTCGGCCAGCTGCACCTTCAGCAGTTCGGCCGCGCCCAGGATGATGGTCAGCGGCGTGCGCAGCTCGTGGCTGACGTCGCCGGTGAACAGCTTCTCGTCCGCCAGGAAGCCCTGCAGCTGCTCGGTGCGGCGCGCGAAGGCGCGCGCCAGCGTGCCGATCTCGTTGCGCCGGTCGAGCGCGGGCAAAGTGGCGGGCGGATCGTTGCGTTCGATCGCCCTTGCCAGCGCGGTCAGCGGCGCGACGATCAGTTCGGCGGCGCCCACGCCCAGCACGATGGCCAGCAGCAAGCTGGTGACGAAACCCACACTCAGCGCCACGTAGATCAGCTTTTCGGTGATGGCGAAATCGCTGGTGTCGTCGGCCACGGCGAAGGTGTCGTTGCCGACACGGCGGATGCAGACCGTGGTCTCGCCGCCGTTGACGCGCACTTCGTGCACGCCGGGGTGCAGGTGGCGGAAACGCTCTGGAATTTCATCGTTCACGTAGAAGTTATCTTCCTGCGTGGACGGCAGCATGTGGCGCTGGTATTCGTCGATCAGCTTGGTGGCGGCCTGCTCCAGGCGGTCGTTGACCAGCTGCTTCTCGGCCACTTCCACCGCGTAGCGGCCGGTGAACGAGAAGAAGGTGCACAGCACGAAGGCCAGCAGCACGAAGGCGCCGGCGATGCGCTTGCGCAGCGAATGCCTACGCATCCTCTTCCCCGTTCACGAGGCGGTAGCCGTTGCCGGGCAGCGTGCGCAGCATCGGCTTGACGAAGGGGCGGTCCATCGCCTGGCGCAGCGCGTGGATGTGCGTGCGCAGCGCGTCGCTGTCGGGCGGATCGTCGCCCCAGATCTCGCGCATCAGCGTCTCGCGCGGGATGACGGCGGGCGCCTTGCGCAGCAGGACTTCCAGCAGCTTGTAGCCGGTCGGCGTCAGCGCCAGCCTGTGCCCGGCGCGCGTGGCTTCGCAGCGGCTCAGGTCGTAGCGCAGCTCGCCGAACTCCAGCACGTGATCGACGTGCTCGCCGCGCGCGCGGCGCACCAGCGCCTTCAGGCGCGCCTCGAGCTCGACCAGCGAGAACGGCTTGACCAGGTAGTCGTCGGCGCCGGCGTCGAAACCGACCAGTTTGTCCTTGACGGTGTCGCGCGCGGTCAGCATCAGGATGGGCGTGGCCAGGCGCAGTTCCTTGCGTAGCTGGCGGCACACGTCGACGCCGTCCAGCCCGGGCAGTTCGAGGTCCAGCACGATGACGTCGTGATGCGAGGCGGCCGCGAGCGCGACGCCGGCCGTGCCGGTCATGGCCACGTCCAGCGTGTAGCCGAGTGGTTCGAGAAAGCCGTACAGGTTGGCAACGATGTCAGGGTTGTCTTCGATGATGAGGGCGTACATGCTGTCGTCCGGCCTATGCCTGTCGGCCTAACTATGCACGATCCATGCCGCTGCGACCAGCAGAATGCCGACGTTGACTGGCAGATGCAGTCCCTGTGGCGCGCGGCCGCATGCCCTTGTCAGGTTCATGGCGGCAAAGCCGCCCCACACCAGGATGTTGCCGCCGCCACGCAGCCAGTCGACGGGGCCCGCGCCATGCAGCAACTGGCGCGCCCCGACCGCGGCGAAGAAGGCGCAGACGGCCACAAGCGCCAGCCTTGTGCGCTTTTGCCTGAGCAGGTCGTCGAGAAAGGGGCCGGAAAACATGGGCATGGCTGCCGTCGCTGGTCGAGCCGGTATTGTAAGTGAGCTTGGGCCCCCGCGCCGCGTTGGCATGCGGCATGGCGTTGTGCGATGATCCGTCGCATCGGCGGGCGCCGGCATGCAAATGGAACAACGATGAGCGAACAAACGACGGTGCTGATCGTCGATGATGACGACGATATCCGCGAACTGCTGCGAACCTACTTGGCGGGCTTCTCGATACAGGCGCAATGCGTGCGCGACGGCGCCGCCATGCGCGAGGCGATGGCAGGCGCGCGCTTCGATGTCATCGTGCTCGACCTGATGCTGCCGGGCGAGGACGGCCTGTCGCTGTGTCGCCGCCTGCGCGAGGCGACCGACATCCCCGTCATCATCCTGACCGCGCGCGGCGAGGCGGCCGACCGCGTGGTCGGGCTGGAACTCGGCGCCGACGATTACGTGATGAAGCCGTTCGATCCGCGCGAACTGGTCGCGCGCATCCACACCATCCTGCGGCGCACGCGCGACGGCGGCAGGCGCGAGCTCGGCGGCGCCGACGAATGGCGCTTCGAAGGCTGGGCCATCAACCGGGTGTCGCGCCAGCTGCTCACGCCGCAGAACATGGTGGTGCCGCTGTCGAACGCCGAGTTCCGCCTGCTGTCCGTCTTCATCGAACGGCCGCGGCGCGTGCTCACGCGCGATCACCTGATGGACGCGGTGCGCGGCCAGAGCGCCACGCCGGTCGACCGCAGCATAGACATCCTGGTGTCGCGGCTGAGGCAGAAGCTGGGCGACGATCCACGCGATCCGCGGCTGCTGAAGACGGTGCGCGGCGAAGGCTACCTGTTCGACGCCCGGGTGACGCGATGAGGCGTCTGCTGCCGGACACGATATTCGCGCGCCTGTTCGCGCTGATCGCGGCCGGCATCGTCGTCGGTCATGTCACGACCTTCCTGCTGCTGGCCGCATTCTTCGACCGCCACGGTCCGCCGCCCCATCTGCCGCCACCGCATGCCGGCGCCTTTCCGCCGCTCCTGCCGCCGGGATTGTGGATAGGGCTGACCGTGCAGTTCATCGTGCTGTCGGTGGCGGCGTGGTTCGGCGCGCGCTTCCTGGCGCGGCCGATGCAGCAACTGGCGCAGGCTTCGGCCCGCCTGGCGGACAACCTGCACAGCCCGCCGATCGACGAGCGCGGCCCCGACGAGGCGCGCCAGGCGGCCGGCGTGTTCAACCACATGCAGCGGCGCGTGCGCCTGCAGATCGAGGAACGCGAACGGTTCGTGGCGGCGGTGTCGCACGATTTGCGTACACCGTTGACGCGCATGAAGCTGCGCATCGAAAACCTGGCCGAGAACTATGCGAAGCAGAAGCTGCGCGACGATCTCGCCGAAATGTCGGACATGCTGGACGCCACGCTCGACTACCTGCGCGGGCAGGCGGCGACGGAAGCGCTGCAGTTGCTCGACGTGCAGTCACTGATCGAAGCGGTGGTGGAGGACGCGAGCGCGGCCGGCGACGACGTCATGATGACGGGCACGGCCGAGCCGCTGTTTACGCGCCCGCTGACGCTGCGCCGCTGCCTCGACAATCTACTGGCGAATGCGCTGCGCTACGGCCATCGGGCGGAAGTGGCGCTGATCGACGCGGCCGACGAGCTGGTGATCGAAGTGCGCGACGACGGCCCCGGCATTCCGCCGGACCGGCTCGACATGGTGTTCGAGCCCTTCGTTCGGCTCGACGGCTCGCGCAACAGGGCGACCGGCGGCGTGGGGCTGGGCCTGTCGATCGCGCGCCAGGCGGCGCAGCAATGCGACGGCCGCCTGACCTTGCGCAACGGCGAGCGGAGCGGTCTCGTCGCCACCGTGGCGCTCAGGCGCTAGGACGGCGTGTTGCGCGCACGCCGCATGTATCCGTCCTGATACAAATTGCACATACGCACGATACATGGCGCCCGCATGCTGACCTCGCCTGCACGGGGTTTGCCCTTGCCGGCTTCAATGGACAAGGGAGAAACATTATGTCGATCAGCGGCGTGGGCAGCGGGTCCGCCCAGCAATGGGACCTGGCAAGCAGTCTTTTTTCCAAGCTCGACACCAAGGGGCAGGGCTACATCGACCAGTCGGAACTGCAGTCGGCGTTCGACCAGGTCGACGGCGACGGGCAGGACGCCACCACCGATGCGACCAATTTCATGCAGGCGATGGACGCGAACGGCGACGGCCAGATCAGCCAGCAGGAACTGAGCAGCGGTCTGCAGCAGGTGAGCGACGCGCTGAACGCGCAATTCGACAGCGCGCGCGTCGCCCGCGCGGGCGGTAACGACAGCCAATCGCCGTCGATTGACGATATCTTCAGCAGCCTGGACACCAAGAACCAGGGCTACATCGACAAGGATGAATTGCAGACGGCGCTGACGCAGGCCACCGGCGGCAGCAGCAGCGACGCCAGCCAGCAGGTCGACCAGATCTTCCAGGCGCTCGATACCGACGGCAACGGCCAGATTTCGAAGGCCGAACTGAGCGCGGGCCTCGACAAGCTGGCCGCGGCCGGCGGTGCCGCCAGCGCCACCAGCACCGGTAGTACGCCAGGCACGGACGCACAGGACGGCACGGCTGTCACCGCTTCCGCAGCCACGACCGGAACGTCCACCGCGCATGCGGGCGGCGCGCACGGCAGCGGTGGCGCCTCGGACGACAGCCAGAGCTACGCTCCGGCCGACACTAACCACGACGGCGTGGTCAGTCCCGAGGAGCTGGCGGCCTACGAGGCCGCGCACGGCGGCGGCACGTCCACCGACGGCACCGCACAGACCGGCAGCAACCTGGACGCGATCATGAAGATCGTGAGCCAGCTCGCGCAGGCCTACGGCCAGTCCGCCGACACGAGCAGCACCGACAGCACGATTTCCGCCATCGCCTGAGGCGGCGCGTCTGCATGGCGACCGGGTGGCGCGCGATGCCGGCGCGCCGCGGTCGCGCTTCAGCGGCGCGGCGTTTCGTCGGCCAATTCCTTGACGCTGGTGATCGCGTAGCCCTTCGCCCGGATTTGCGCGATCGGCTCGCTGATGGCGAATTCGGGGAGATGGCGCGCATCGTCGTCGACTTCCACGCTGCGGTCGGTCTGTTCCCAATCGGTATTGATCGCCTCGCCGGGGATGGTCTTGCCTTCGGGGACGGCGAGGTAGGAGAAATGTCCGGCCCGTTCCGGCCGGCGATAGATGTCTACACGCATGACGAATCCTTTCTGGAAGTGGAAGGATGCATTTTGTGACCGCCGTCCTTGGCAAAGGTGCCCGTGAGGTGCGCCGGTGGCGCGCTGGCAATGCTGTGACGCATGCCTGGATGGAGAAGGCGGTATCCCGCATTTTGACGCAAGAAGCGATAAAAAAACGGTTAAATCCGCGCATTTCTTTTGTAAAACCTTACATCCTGGCAACCCAAAGCCGATACTGCATGGTAACCTCCGCAAATTGTCCGCGATTGCAGGCAATTCGCCGCTCCACTGATCAAGGAGGTGTCATGCTGAAATACGATTTTTCGCTGAAGACGCGCGAAGGGCAAAAGGTGGAAAGCATCGTGATCTTCGGTCGTGATCGCGAAGACGCCGAGCGCAAGCTGCGCCAGATGTATCGTCATTGCGAAGTGCTGCGCTGCGACGTCCGGCACAGCATCCAGCGGCCCGGTTTCGGTCCTGCCACCTCCACTCTCCCCGCCGACCGGCGCTGAACCGTTTCCGTTTCGCCGTCACACATTGCATTGCACCGCCAGCGCGCTGCCTGCTGCCGCCGGCTGGAACGTGTGATGCGGCGAGGCGTGCGATGATTCACGTGCCGCGTGCACGAACATATCGCCACCCTTCCCATGCGGCGACGATCGGCGCCGAAAGTGCCAGCAACGGCATGATGGCGCACAGCATGATTGCCGCGATCCATACGCCTGGCGGCAATGCGCGCCAGGCACCCGGCAGCAGCGGCGGCCATCCCGATGCGCCGGTCCGGCGCCGCCTGAAGAACATCACCCATCCCGACACGAGAGAAAACAGGACGCCCGTCCCGAACAGAAACAGCAGCACCTTGTTCCACCAACTGAGTTCGCCGCGGTGGAAGGGGATGCCGATGCCGGTCGCCTTCGCGAACGGCGGCAGGTCCTGCCATTCCGCGCGGAAAAGCGGCTTGCCGCTGTAGGCGTCCATCACCAGCTGCACGCGCCGGTAAGGCCGCGTCTGATCGTAATTGGAAACCTGCCAGGTGCCGGCCGGTCCGCGCGGCGGCGCCAGCCGCAGGGCGATGTCGGGCGACAGCCGGCGCACGGCGTCGGCCGCGGCCTGCCACGACAGGCGCGTGCCGTCGGCGGCAACCGTCGAGACCAAACCGCGCGGCGGTCGCGGCGGCTGCTGCCCGAGCGCGTCGCGCACCAGCCTGACCTGCGCTCCCGCATATTTGCTCCAGGTCAGGCCGGTCGTCAGCATCGCCAGCGTGAGGATGCCCAGCGCCACGCCGAGAAAGCCATGCCATTGCGACCATGCCAGGCGGCCGCGCGCGCCGGCTTGCGGCATGCCCGGTCGTCCGTTGCGCGGCCACCATAGATAGATCCCGGTCAGCAGCATGACCATCAGCCAACTTGCGCCGAGTTCTATCATCCAGCGCCAGCGGTCGCCCTGCAGCAGCGACGAATGCAGCTTTCTGCTCCACATGCTGAAACGGGCATGCTCGGCCTGTGTGCCGAGCACGGCATCGGTATACGGGTCGACATAGACCACCAGCGGTTCTGCCGCGGCGCCCGGACCGAATGGCGCCGGCATCGGCATCGCCATCGCCGGCATGGAACGGTTCGCTTCAGGCCATGTGACGGTTGGCGCCAGGAATACCTTCACGCTGTCGTCCGGCCGCCACGCGGGCACCACGGCCTGCACCGTGGCGCCCGGGACCGCGCGGCGCGCGGCGTCGACCGCCGCATCCAGCGGTTGCGCCACGTGCCGGGGCCGGACATGGTCGAGATGCGCATACAGCACGTGCTCGATCTGCGGCGTGAAAAGATACAGCAGCCCGGTCAGCGTGGCGGACAGCGCAAAGGGCGAGGCGATCAATGCGGCCCAGAAGTGGATGCGCCACAGCGCGCTGCGGCGCCGGGCGGCAAGAGACGGCCAGCCCGGGGCGGGATCGCCGTCGAACGGAGGGCGTTCAGTAGTCATAGCGCAGTTCCGCATAGAAGGTCCGTTCCGGGAACGGATGGTAAAGGAAGTACCGCCGGTTGCCGATGTTGTCGATCCCTCCCGCCAGGTTCCAGTGCCGGTCGAAACGATAGTTCACGCGCGCATCGGCTACCAGGTAGCCACCGAATCCCTGATAGGTATCCGTGTCGACGTCGGTGTTGTCCACGGTGGCATAGACGCGGCTGCTGTAGCGCGCCGCCAGCGTATAGGCCCAGCGCGCATCCGGCCGGTAGGTCGCGACCGCCGTCGCGCGCCAGGTCGGCACATAGGGCGTGTGCTTGCCGACCGAGGTGGCGCCCGGTGCGGTCGGCACGTAGCTGCTGTTGGCCGTGATCCGTGCATCGACGTAGGTGAGGCTGCCGGAGAGGTCCAGGCCGCGGATCAGCGCATTGTCGCGTTCGCCGACCAGTTCGATGCCGCGCTGGCGCGTGCGGTCGACATTCTGCGTGAAGGACAGCGGCACCGCGCTGCCGTCGATCAGCGACGTCTGCGAAATCAGCGCGTCGTGCACATGCTCATCGAACAGCGAGATGCGCATCCGGCTGTCGGCGGTGATGCGCTGCAACGCCAATTCGCTCGACAGGACGCGTTCCGGTTGCAGGAACGGATTCGCCTGCAGGTAGGTGTTGCCGGTCTTGACGTTCTGGTACAGCTCGCCGACGGTCGGAAAGCGCAGCGCCTTGCCGATCGAACCGGTCACGCTCCACGCGTCGTTGGCTTGCCAGGTCAGCGATGCCTTTGGTGAAAAACCGGATGCATCGACCTGCGGCTGGTCGACCGCAAAGGATGTCGTTGTGCCGCCGGAGTTAACTGTCGACAGGTTGTAGCCGTCATACGCGCGCCAGCGCTCGTAGCGGCCGCCGAGGGTGGCGATCAGCGACGGCGACAGCTGCCATTCGTTCTGCGCCCAGACGGCGTTCGTGCGCGTCCGGCCGCGCGAGTCCGCGGTTTCGGCGCCCTCGTCGCCGCCTATCCAGTCGTCGGTGGCGTAGGTCGGGTTGCGCAGCGTGAACTGGTCGGTGTGCAGGCCGAAGCGGACGATCTGCTTCGACGACGGCGCGTGCCAGGAGCCGTTCAGGTCGACCGTGTTCCAGCCGGTGCCGCCCATGTCGGCGATGGTGCCGGCGCCGCCGTCCTTGGCATCCGGGTAGGCGCCGTTCGACGTGCGCGTGAGATCCGTGCCGTAGCGGAAGTCGGTGACGAGCGCCTGCCAGTTCCACGGTCCCTGACTCTTCGTCTGCAGCGACAGCGCCTGCATCCAGTGTTCCTGGTCGACGTCGTTGCTGGAGTACAGGCCGGCGATGCTCTTGGCGCTGTAGGCGTTGCCGCCGATGTCGACGTTGCCGCTGGTGCCGCCATAGTAGGCTGCGCCGCCGGCGTCGTGCAGGAAGCTTACGTCGTGCGCCTGCGCCCGGTTCTGCCAGTAGCCCAGCGTGTAGCCGGCGGTCAGCGTCGGCGTCAGGTCGTACGCCAGTTTCAGGCGGGCGCTGTCCTGCACCGTATGCGTCAGGTTGCCGGCGCCGAGGATTTCGATCGGCGCGCCGGTGCGGTCGTGGCCGGCGACGGCGCCCGTAACGGCCGGCAGGCCGCCTGCCGCAGTGCCGGACTGCTTGACGGTGAGATAGGTGACCGGCTGGCTGAAGCTGTCCAGATGATTCGCACTGAAGCGCCACGACAGCCGGCCGACGCGGTTGCCCAGGCTGACGCTGGCCTGCGTCGCGCCGTAGTCGCCTTCCTCGCCGTATTGATTGAAGTGCTGCGAGGAGGTCGACAGCTTCGCGCTGGCCTCGAAGGCGGTCGGCATGCGCGTCGTGATGGCCGTCACCGCGCCGTAGGAGTTGCCGGGGTACATGGCGGCGAACGGCCCGTACATGACGTCGATGCGCGCGATCTCCTCCGGCGACACCATGAACCATTGCGGCGAGCCGTTGCCGTTGTTGTTGTTGATCAGCGCCGACAGCAGGATGCCGTCCACGTAGATCAGGCTGCGCGCGCTGGCGTTGATGCCGGTGGTGCGCGTCGCCATCGGCGCCTGCGTGTCGCCGATGTAGCGCTGGCGGATCGAGATGCTGGGCAGGTACTTCAGCGTGTCTTCCACCGTCATCGCGTTGATCGTGTCCTCGATCTGGGCGGCGGTCACGCTTTCGGTGGTCACCGGCAGGTTGTTGCTGTCGGCCACCGAGCGCGCGCCTTCGACGGTCAGCGCGGGCAGCGTGGCGGTGGCGGTGGCGGTCTGGGCGTGGACGGACGGCGCGCAGCAGGCGAAAAGCCCAGCAGCGCAGGGCAGGACGGCCAACGGCCATCCCGGATGGTGTGTGCGATACATGTTTCCCTCTTGATTCGGTACGTTCGTTCGCGCGGCGGCGTGCCGGCGCGAGGGGAACGAAAACCGCGCGGCGCGGCACGGCCACGGCGGCGTGCCGAAGCTGTCCGCATGCGACGCGCCGGAGCGCGCCTGCGGACAGGCGGCGTTTCGTTCGGCATAAGGCCATGCCGCCGCGTCGGCATGCGTAGCGGCGGCGGGCGGACGGAATCAGGAGGAGGCAGGTGGCGCGCGCGGCTGCGCGGCGATCCAGGCGAACAGCGGACGCGGCGCCAGGTAGAACAGCGGAGGGAGGAAATGCGGACCGGCGGCCGATTGCAGCGTCGGTGGTACGGCCGGCGGCAGGCCGAGGCTGACCGCATGGCCGAGGCAGAACGGGCAGTCGTCGAAATGGAAGGATTTGTCGCCCTTGCCGGGCGCATGCGGCGAGGCGTCTTTGCCGTCCAGCTGCACGCGCTTGAGTCCGGTTCCGGTGCAGATCTCGGTCCAGGCGCCCGGCGTGCCCTTGGCGGCGGCGATCGCGTGCGAGATCGACGGCGCGAGCGCGGCCAGCAGGACCGCGAAGGCGGCGATCCAGACCGTCATGCGCTGCGTGGCTCGGGTCGTTCTCATGGAAGGGCGGGCACGAGGAAAAGGGCGCGTGTCCCTGCGAAAAAGACGCAGGATGCGGGTCGTATTATAGGCGAGCGCGCGCCGGCCCGGCCAGCCGCTGCCGCACCGAAGCGGGCGGCGGCGCTTTTTACGCTATAGTGCTGCCAGCAAAAACCGGCACGACGCCGGCATGCCGGGGCGGCATTCGCCATCTCGGCCGATCATCCATCTTTCCATCATGAGCGACGACGAATTCAAAGCCACCGAAGTCAGCCGGTCGCGCCCGCCCAAGGCGCCCGATCCGAACCAGAAATTCTGGGACATGGCCGACGGCTTCATCCAGCTTGCCAACGAAGGCACCAAGAACGCGGCCATGGGCCAGGTCTGCGCGGCGCTGATGTTCGCCAGCGCCCGCTTCGGCGCCTTCACCGCGTCGGTCGACGCCCCTTCGGAAGCGGCCTATCAGGCGCAGCTGGAAGGCGCGCTGCGCTATTTCCGTACCGAGTACGAGAAGATGCTGCGCGAGAACTTCCGCGACTATGCGCAGAATTTCAAAAGCTACCATCCGGAAAAGCCGTAGCGGCCGGCATGCGGACGCAAAAAGCCCGGTTCCGGACCGGGCTTGGCGGAGGCCCGTTGCAGGCAACGGATGCGCCGTGCCGGCATCAGGCCGATTTCGCCAACTGGTTGAAATGCTCAACCACCGGCGGCGCCGCGAAGTAGGGGCCGACGATGGCGCGCCATTCCTGGAAGGCGGGCGATGCGCGGAAATCGACGGTATGGTTTTCCAGGGTTTCCCAGTAGATCTGGATGACGTAGCGTTCCGGCGTTTCGATGCACTTGTTGACGACGTGGCCCTTGCAGCCCGCGGCCTTGCCGATCACCTGCGTGAGCCCGCGCTGCACGGCCTCGTCGAATTCGGCCTGTTTGCCGGGCTGGATGCGGATGTCCACGAGTTCGAGAATCATGTGCTGGTTTCCTGTGAAAAAGACGAACGGCGATTATCCCATGCGGTGCCGCCTCGCGCGGGACGCTGGCGCGAACCCGGCTTTCTGTTTACCCTGTCCATCTGTCGCTGCCGGCGCGCGGCATGATCGCGCCAAGCTGGCGTAACCGCCCACTTCACCAAGCCAAATGCAAGCACAGGAAAAACCCGGCGTCGTCGACATTTCCTCCTACATCCTGGCCGGGCTGGCCCTCCTGATCGTGATGACGCAGGGGCTGCTGGCCGCGCTGTTTTCCGGCCTGCTGGTCTATTCGCTGGTGCAGTTGCTGGCGCCGCTACTGGGCGGCAGGCTGCGCGGTCATCGCGCCCGCATGGCGGCAGTGGCGCTGCTGAGCACGCTGATCGTGGCGCTGCTGTCGGTTGCGATCTGGGCCTCGATCAGTTTCCTGCAGAGCGACCAGGGGCGGCTGTCGGTCCTGCTGCAGAAGATGGCCGATATCCTCGACGCCTCGCGCAGCCAGATTCCGTCCTGGCTGGCGGTCTACGTGCCGGTCGACGCCGCTGGCCTGCGCGAGATGATCACCAGTTGGCTGCATGCGCACGCGCTGGAAGCACGCAGCTTTGGCGGCGACGCCGGCCGCATACTCGCGCACGTCGTGATCGGGATGATCATCGGCGCGATGGCGGCGCTGTACGACACCACCAAGCCGCCGGTCCATCGCCCGTTGGCGGCAGCGCTGCACGCGCGCGTGCTCGGCCTGCATGCGGCCTTTCGCAACATCGTGTTCGCCCAGGTGCGCATCGCCGCCATCAACACGCTGCTGACGGCGCTGTACCTGGCGGTGATCCTGCCACTGGCCGGCGTCCATTTGCCGCTGCGCAAGACAATGATCGTGGTGACCTTCTTCGTCGGGCTGCTGCCTGTGATCGGCAATCTGATTTCCAACACCGTGCTGGTGATCGTCGGCCTGTCGCATTCGCTGCACACAGCACTGGTGTCGCTGCTGTTCCTGATCGGCATCCACAAGCTGGAATATTTTCTCAACGCCAAGATCATCGGCGAGCACATCAATTCCCACGCCTGGGAACTGCTGGCGGCCATGCTGGCGATGGAATCGATCTTTGGCTTGCCGGGACTGGCCGCGGCGCCGGTCTTCTACGCCTATGTGAAGCAGGAATTGCTGGAGCGCGGGCTGGTCTAGCGGCTTGCCGTTTCCGTCCTCGCTTCCGGCGGCACTGCGCCGGCTTCGATAATCCGATCTTTCTCCTCCGGAGCGTCCACATGACGTCTGACCTTCCCCGCTGCCGCTGGGCCGATCCTGCCAATCCGCGCTATCTCGCCTATCACGACGAGGAATGGGGCGTGCCTTGCCATGACGAAACCCGGCTGTTCGAATTGTTGAACCTGGAAGGCGCGCAGGCCGGCCTGAGCTGGTCGACCATCCTCAACAAGCGCGAGAACTATCGCGCAGCCTTTGACCAGTGGGACGCGGAGAAGATTGCCCGCTACGATGCGCATAAGGTGGCGGAACTGCTGGCCGATCCCGGCATCGTGCGCAACCGGCTGAAGGTGGTGGCGACCATCACCAACGCGCAGTCCTACCTGCGCCTGCGCGACGAAGTCGGCGGGCTGGATCCGTTCCTGTGGGCCTACGTGGACGGCAAGCCGCTCCTGCATCGCCGCGGCACGCAGCAGACGCCTGCCAGCACGCCGCTGTCGGACCGCCTGTCGAAGGATCTGGGCAAACGTGGCTTCAAGTTCGTCGGCTCCACCATCGTGTACGCCTACATGCAGGCGATCGGCATGGTGAACGACCATGCCCACGATTGCTTCCGCTATCAGCCGCCGGCCTGAACGGGCAAAAAAAAGCCCGCTGGGTAGCGGGCTAAATCTATATCAAAGGAGGAGACATAGAGGAGACAGATGCAAGTATAGGGACGACCATTTCGGCAAGCCAATTTTGGTTTCTGATATCCGTTATGCGTCTTGTGAATATGAAAATGGCAGGGGCGGCAAGCTTTCCCGGTGGCGGTAAGCGGCCTTTGCGCCCCGGGCAAAAAAAAGCCCGCTGGGTAGCGGGCTGAATCTATATCAAAGGAGGAGACATAGAGGAGACAACTGAAGTATAGGGAGCATGATCCTTTCGGACCAATTTCCTTTTACCATATCAGTTATTTGCGTCATGAATATGACAATGATTTCTTAAGATAAACTTAAGACACTGCCTTTCCTCCGGTTCCCAACTCGAAGATCGGTGTACTGGTAGAGAAACAGAGTTGCCGCTGCTGCCCGTCGTTCCAGTCCACGAACGACGGTGAGGAAGAATGAGTGCAAGGGGATGCGGGTAAAACAGGCAAGCACTTCTCCGTTCTGTCAGCAGCGATCTTCACGCCACAAACTTCAATCTCTTCTCTGTCATTCCCGGCGCAGGCGGAATCCAGAACGGCCTATGAGCGGGCGTTTTCCTCATTTTTCCGCATGGCAGCGGCGGGCGGCGACTCGGCTTGGACGATACGAATCGATAAGGACTCCGTCCCGAGAGAAGGATGCAAGCGGGAATCCGACGGCATGCCAGCTACGAAACGGAAACGATGCGCAGCACGCAGGCGAGAAGTGGGAAGGCGGCAATGAAACCGCCGTCCGCCAGGAATCCGCACCTCGCCACCGGCCTGCCGCACGCCGGGTTCAAGCAGCCGGCCTACCGCTTGCCCTTCTTCGGCGCCAGCATCGTCCGCCGACAGGTTTCCGCACCGCAATGGCAGACATACGCCTGCTTCAGCGCCTTGGTCTGGCGCTGTTCCACCACCAAGCCGTAGTCGTAGTTGAATTCCTCGCCGCGCTTGATATCGCGCCGGGTATAGATGTAGACGCGGCCCTTCTCCTCCCGCGCTTCGCAGTTCGGATCGCAGGAGTGGTTGATCCAGCGCGCCTCGTTGCCGTTGTCGCCACCGTCGATCAGCTTGCCGCTTTCGAGGCTGAAGAAGAACGTGTGATAGGGATCGTCCTGGTTCTGACCGTGGCGGCGCTCTGCTTCTTTCTCGCTGATGCGGGCGCCTTCGTATTCGATCAGGAAGGTGTCGGCAGGGATGTTGCGCGTGGCGAATACGCCACGGCCGTGTATCGGGGAATTGCGCACGGCAAAGAGCGGCTTGCCGGATGGAGCGGAGGGTTTGGGCATGACGGGGTGGACTCGCTGCAAGTAGGGATCGGATGCCGCAGCACCTCTGCCGCGACGCGCTATTCTCCATCAAACCCCGCACGGGAACAATGCGCATGCCGTCTTTCGCCGAACGAAACGGCAAGGCAAAGGCGTGGAGTAAAATGGCGCGCCGCCATGCGCCCGGGCGGCGCACGCGATTCCCACAGGGCCGGCTGGAAACAGGCATGCTGCGACTCACCGACGTTCAACTCCCCCTCGACCACAGCGAAGACGCGCTGGTCGCCGCGATATTCGCGCGGCTCGGCATCGCGCGCGACGAGCTGCTCGCGCACACGGTATTCCGCCGCGGCTACGACGCGCGCAAGAAGCACGCGATCTCGCTGGTCTACACGCTGGACGTGGCGGTGCGCGACGAGGCGCAGGTGCTGCGGCGCATGAAGCGCGACCGCCACGTGTCCGTCGCGCCCGACACCGGCTACAAGTTCGTCGCGCAGGCGCCGGCCGGACTGCGCCCGCGCCCGATCGTGATCGGCTTCGGCCCGTGCGGCATCTTCGCCGCGCTGATCCTGGCGCAGATGGGGTTCCGGCCCATCATCCTGGAACGCGGCAAGGTCGTGCGCGAACGCACCAGGGACACCTGGGGCCTGTGGCGCAAGCGCGAGCTGAACCCGGAATCGAACGTGCAGTTCGGCGAAGGCGGCGCCGGCACCTTCTCCGACGGCAAACTGTGGACGCAGGTCAAGGACCCGAAGTTCTACGGCCGCAAGGTGCTGACCGAATTCGTGAAGGCCGACGCGCCGCCGGAAATCCTGTACGTCAGCAAGCCGCACATCGGCACCTTCCGCCTGGTGAAGATGGTCGAACTGATGCGCGCCGAGATCGAACGCCTGGGCGGCGAATTCCGCTTCGAGAGCCGGGTCGAGGACATCGAGATCGACCGCGGCCGCGTGCGCGGCGTGAAGCTGGCCGACGGCAGCCAGGTGGAAACCGATCACGTGGTGCTGGCGATCGGCCACAGCGCGCGCGACACCTTCCAGATGCTGTACGCGCGCGGCGTGCACGTCGAGGCCAAGCCGTTCTCGGTGGGTTTCCGCGTCGAGCATCCGCAATCGCTGATCGACGCCTGCCGCTTCGGCCCGAATGCCGGCCATCCGATCCTCGGCGCGGCCGACTACAAGCTGGTGCACCACGCGCGCAACGGCCGCTCCGTGTACAGCTTCTGCATGTGCCCGGGCGGCACCGTGGTGGCCGCGACCTCGGAGCCGGGCCGTGTGGTCACCAACGGCATGAGCCAGTATTCGCGCAACGAGCGCAACGCCAACGCCGGCATCGTGGTCGGCATCACGCCGGACGACTACCCGGGCCATCCGCTGGCCGGCGTGGACTTCCAGCGCCAGTGGGAAGCCAGGGCCTTCGAACTTGGCGGCGGCAACTACAACGCGCCGGCGCAGCTGGTCGGCGACTTCATCGCGGACAAGCCGTCCACGCAGTTCGGCGCGGTGCAGCCTTCGTACCGGCCGGGCGTCACGCTGGGCGACCTGAATCCGTCGCTGCCTTCCTACGCCATCGAGGCGATCCGCGAGGCGCTGACCGCCTTCGACCGCCAGATCAAGGGCTTCTCGATGCACGACGCGGTGCTGACCGGCATCGAGACGCGCACCTCGTCGCCGGTTCGCATCCGGCGCGACGACGCGACGCTGCAGAGCGTCAACACGACGGGACTGTATCCGGCCGGAGAAGGCGCCGGCTACGCGGGCGGCATCATGTCGGCGGCGATCGACGGCATCCGCGTGGCGGAAGCGGTCGCGCTCAGCATGCTGCAGGCAGCCGGACGCAGCACCGGCGCTACAGCCAGCCCGACCGCTTGAAGCGGTAATACAGGTAGCCGCATACGCCGACCACCAGCAGGATCGCGGCCGGGTAGCCGTACTTCCATTCCAGTTCCGGCATGTACTTGAAGTTCATGCCCCACAGCCCGAAGAAGGCGGTGGCGACCGCGAAGATCGCGGCCCACGATGCCAGCCGCTTGTTCACTTCGCTTTCGCCGATCGTGACCATCGACAGGTTGACCTGGATCGCGGTGGTGACGGTTTCGCGCATCGCGTCGATCAGCGCGTTGATGCGGTACAGGTGGTCGCCGATGTCGCGGAAATAGTCCTGCGTGCCTTCGCATAAGGCGGGTACGCGGCCGCCGTAGAGCCGGCCGACCGCTTCCATCAGCGGCGCGACGATGTGCTTGAGCATCACCGCTTCGCGCTTGAGCTCGTACAGGCGTTCGATGTTGCTGCGCGCGGCATCCTGTTCGAAGATCTTTTCCTCGATGGTTTCCAGTTCGTTCTCCAGCGCCTCCACCACCGGGAAATAGCGGTCCACCACCGCGTCCATCAGCGCGTACAGCACGAAGGCCGAGCCCTTGCGCAACTGTTCCGGTTCGTTCTCGCAGCGCGCGCGCACGCCGAGGAAGCCGTGGCGGCTGCGGTTGCGCACCGACAGCACGTAGTTCTTGCCGACGAAGACGTCGAGCTCGCCGATGTTGAGGCGGCCGTTCTCGATCTCGGCGGTCTTGACGACGGCGAACAGCGAATCGCCGTACTCCTCGATCTTGGGCCGCTGATGGCCGTGGCGCGCGTCTTCCACCGCGAGGTCGTGCAGGTTGAATTCGCGCTGCATCTGCTCGAGTTCCGCCGGTTCCGCATCCTTCAGCGCGACCCAGACGAAGCAGTCGGGCCGCTTCAGGTATTCGCTGATTTCCTCGGTCGGGATGTCGGACAGCCGGGTGCCGTCCTGGTAGGCGACGCAATTGATGAGCATGGGGCGAGATCTCCGGATAGGTAGGCGCGGCGCGCGCCCGCGATGCGCGAGTGTACACGCCGGCCGCCGCCGTTCGTCAAGCGGCGGCAACCCGGAGTGGTGAGACATTTTGTCGCGCTAGATATGGTCAAATTGTCGCAGTGGCGGCCGGGCTCTTCCGTGCGGCACCTTACGAATCAGGGAGTTGGGTGCTTCCGCCGGCATGGCATGTCGATTGCCTTTCCTCGGGTGTGGCCTGCCCGCTCCGATAGGCGGGCCAGAAGCGACGCATGTCGCCTACATCACAACCAGAGGAGATCAGCATGCTCGGATATTTCATGAAAGAGAGAAGCGTCGCCGGCCCCGGCTTCAACCGGTGGATGGTGCCGCCGGCGGCGCTGGCGGTGCACTTGTGCATCGGCCAGGTGTACGCCTTCAGCGTCTTCAATGGGCCGTTGACCAAGGTCATCGGCATCGACAGCTCGGCGCCGGACGACTGGAAGCTGACCACGCTGGGCTGGATCTTCAGCCTGTCCATCCTGTTCCTCGGGCTGGCGGCCGCGTTCGGCGGCAAGTGGCTGGAAAAGGTCGGCCCGCGGCTGACCATGTTCGTCGCTGCCTGCTGCTTCGGTGGTGGCTTCCTGGTGGCGGCGATCGGGGTGTGGCTGCACCAGATCTGGCTGCTGTACCTCGGCTATGGCGTGATCGGCGGCATCGGGCTCGGCCTGGGCTACGTGTCGCCGGTGTCGACGCTGATCAAGTGGTTCCCGGACCGGCGCGGCATGGCGACCGGCATGGCGATCATGGGCTTCGGTGGCGGCGCGATGATCGGCGCGCCGCTGTCGGTGTTCCTGATGGGGCACTTCAAGTCGGCCACATCGGTCGGCGTGGCGGAAGCCTTCGTCGTGATGGGCATCCTGTACTTCATCTCGATGTCGATCGGCGCCTTCACGATCCGCATCCCGGCCGACGGCTGGCAGCCGGTGGGCTGGGTGCCGAAGGCTGCGGAAGGCCGCATGATCAGCAGGAACCACGTCCACATCGACGAGGCGTTGAAGACGCCGCAGTTCTACCTGATATGGCTGGTGCTGTGTCTGAACGTGACGGCCGGCATCGGCGTCATCAGCCAGGCGTCGGTGATGATCCAGGAAAGCTTCAAGGGCGCCGTCACGCCGGCCGCCGCCGCCGGCTTCGTCGGCCTGCTGAGCCTGTTCAACATGGGCGGCCGCTTCGTGTGGTCGTCGGCTTCGGACTATCTCGGCCGCAAGAACACCTACTTCGTGTTCTTCGTGCTCGGCGCGCTGCTGTACGCCGCCGTGCCGCAGACCGGCCGCATCGGCAGCATCGGCCTGTTCGTGCTGTGCTATCTGATCATCATCAGCATGTACGGCGGCGGCTTCTCGACGGTGCCGGCCTACCTCGCCGACATGTTCGGCACCAAGTACGTCGGCGGCATCCACGGCCGCCTGCTGACCGCCTGGTCGGCGGCCGGCGTGCTGGGGCCGGTGCTGGTCAACTATATCCGCCAGTACCAGGTCGATCACGGCGTGCCGAAGGCCGCGTCGTACGAGATCACGATGTACATCATGGCGGGCCTGCTGGTGCTCGGCTTCATCTGCAACCTGCTGGTCCGGCCGGTGCATTCGAAGCATCACATGAGCGAGCGCGAAGTGCACCAGGACGACCTCGCGATGCCGGGCCGCATGCACACCGCGGACGCCCATTGAACCACGCAGACCAAGGAGACCAGCATGAACCAGCCATACAGCGTATCGGATGAAACCCAGCCGACCAGCACGGCCCTGCTCGTGGTGTTCTGGCTGTACGTCGGCATCCCGCTCGCCTGGGGCGTGATCTCGACGCTGCAGAAGGCGATGGCGCTGTTCCACTGACGCCGCGTTGCGTGATGAAAACGGGAAGCCTGCGCTTCCCGTTTTTTTGCGCCGCAGGAAGCGGATGTGACGCGCGGATATGAAACCCGGCGCCAAAATCCGGTAGCATGACCGCAACCGAGAACAGCGGCCGTACGGAAACCGTCATGAACGCGAAATCCTCTCTCCGTCCCGAAGCGGACGCCCCCTTCGTCGAAGCCTTCGGCGGCTGGCAGGAGCGCGCCATCCTGGTCGTCGACGACGAACCCGGCATGCGCAGCTTCCTGCAGCGCACGCTGGCCGGGCGCTGCAGCCGCGTCGAGACGGCCGAATCGGTGGAAGAGGCGAGCGTGCTGCTCGGACAGCGCCATTTCGACCTGATCATCCTCGACAATTCGCTGCCCGGCAAATCGGGCGTGGACTGGCTGCACGAACTGCGCGAGCTCGGCTTTCACAACGACGTGGTGCTGATCACCGCGTTCGCCGATCTCGACATCGCGATCCGCGCGCTGCGCGCCGGCGCCGCCGATTTTTTGTTGAAACCGTTCCGCGTCAACCAGATCCTCAGCGCGATCGGCCGCTGCTTCGACCGCGCGCACCTGCGCCGCGAGAACTTCGTGCTGCGGCGCGAACTGGACCAGCGCGTCGACCTCGCCGGCATCGATGGCCTGGTCGGCCAGTCGCCGGCCCTGCAGCCCATCCACGATGCGATCCAGCGGCTGGCCGCAGTCACCAGCACGGTGCTGATCACCGGCGAATCCGGCACCGGCAAGGAAATCGCCGCACGTGCGATGCACGTGCTCAGCAGCCGCTCGAAGAACCATTTCGTGCCGGTCAACTGCGGCGCGGTCGCGCCCGAGATCATCGAAAGCGAACTGTTCGGCCACGTGAAGGGCGCGTTCAGCGGCGCCGCCTCGTCGCGCGAGGGCCTGTTCTTCTACGCGCAGGGCGGCACGCTGTTCCTCGACGAGGTCGGCGAACTGCCGATGGCGATGCAGGTCAAGCTGCTGCGCGCCCTGGAAGAGAAGAAGATCCGCCCGGTCGGCGCCGAGCGCGAGATCCCGGTCGACGTGCGCGTGATCGCCGCCACCAACCGCAACGTCGAGGAAGCCGTCGCGCAGGGCCGTTTCCGCCAGGACCTGTACTACCGGCTCAACGTGGTGCAGCTGAAGATGCCGCCGCTGCGCGAACGGCGCGAGGACATCCCGGCGCTGGTCCAGCATTTCGTGCGCCAGCTGTCGCAGCAGCATGGCCTGCCGCCGCAGGAGCCGGACGCCGCGCTGCTGGCCGCGATGGCGGCCTACGACTGGCCCGGCAACGTGCGCGAGCTGCGCAACCTGGTGGAGCGCTGGCTGATCCTCGGCCACATTCCGGACGCCGATTTCCGCGCCGCGCCGGCCGCTGCCCCAGCCGTTGTCGCCACCGCGGCCACCACCGTCACCAGCACGCAGGCGGAAGAGGAAGTGCGGCTGGACGCCATCGAGAAGCAGCACATTCTGAAGGTGCTGGCCGAATCCGGCGGCAACAAGACCGAGGCCGCGCGGCGTCTCGGCGTGTCGCGCAAGACGCTGGAGCGCAAGTGCGCGGAGTGGGGCGCGTAGCAATTGCGGCCGCCGCGACGATTCCCGCGCTGGTGGCTGCGCCCGCGCCCGCTGCGCAACGCGTCGGTGCGCACCAAGCTGCTGCTGGTCGCGCTCGGCCCCTTCCTGGCGGTGCTGCCGGTCCTGTTCTTCCTGATCTTCTACTGGGGCATCGGCTATTACGACCGGCTGCTGAATTTCAAGGTCGGCAGCGACCTGGCGGTGGCGCACGAATATTTCATCCACGTGCGCGAGCGCGTCGGACAGGACGTGGCCGCGCTCGGCGACTCCTATCCGCTGGTGAGCGTTGCGCGACAGGGCGATGATGCCGCGCTGCATGCGCTGCTGGCCGAAAGAAGGCAGGCGCTGGGACTCGATTTCCTGAACTTCCTCGACGCCGGCGGTCATCTGCTGGCCTCGTCCTCGATCGCTGCGCACGCGGTGCAGCAGACGCCGTCGCGCGAGACCTGGCCGGTCGTGCTGGCCGCGATGCAGGGCCACAACGAAACCTTGATCGACATCTATTCCGAAGCGCAGCTGCAGCGCATCGGCGAGCAGGCCGTGCGGCAGGCGCACCTGGAACTGGTCGCTACGCCGAACGCGGCACCGACCCGTCGCAAGGCGGAAACCGACGGCATGATGATCCATTCGGCCGCGCCGGTATTCGACGGCAACGGTCGCCTGCTCGGCATCCTCGAAGGCGGCCGGCTGCTGAACCAGAACCTGTCCTTCGTCGACACGATGAACAATCTCGTGTACCCGGCCGGCTCGCTGCCGGACGGCAGCGCCGGTACCGCCACACTGTTCATCGACGACGTGCGCATCGCCACCAACGTGCGGCTGTTCGGCGACCGCCGCGCGCTCGGCACGCGCGCTTCCGCTGTCGTGCGCGACCACGTGCTGCTGCACGGCAAGACCTGGCTGGACCGCGCCTTCGTCGTCAACGACTGGTACATCTCGGCCTATGAGCCGATCGCCGACAGCTTCGGCCGGCGCGTCGGCATGCTCTACGTCGGTTACCTGGAAGCGCCGTTCCGACAGGCCAAGGAAGCCGCGATCGGCCTGCTCGCCGCGCTGTTCGCTTTGGTGTGCGCCGGCGGCGTCTACTTCTCGCTGCGCGTGGCGCGCGACATCTACACGCCGCTGACTAGCATGAATCGCACCATGACGGCGGTCGAGCACGGCGACCTGCGCGCGCGCACCGGCGTGCAGACGCATGACGAGCTCGGCAGCTTGTCGCGCCACCTCGATGAGCTGCTCGATACCGTGCAGGCGCAGAACGCCGAACTGCAGGCCTGGGGCGAGGAACTGGACCGCAAGGTGGTCGAACGCACCGTCGAGCTGGAAAAGACCAATGCGCTGCTGGTGCAGGCGCAGCGGCAGCTGGTGCTGGCCGAGAAGCTGGCCGCGATCGGCGAGATCACCGCCGGGGTCGCGCACGAGATCAACAACCCGGTCGCGGTGCTGCAGGGCAATCTCGATGTGCTGCGCGACGCGCTGGGCGAGGCGGCTGCGCCGGCGCGCAACGAATTGCAGCTGATGGACCAGCAGATCCACCGCATCAATACCATCGTCACCAAGCTGCTGCAGTTCGCGAGTCCCGGCGAATTCGCCGGTTACGTCGAGGCCGTGTTCGTCGACGACGTGGTGGCCGATTCGCTGGTGCTGGTGCGCCATCTGCTGAACCAGGCCGGCATCGCGGTCGTGCACGAGAAGGGTGCGACGCTGGCGGTCGCGATCAACCAGGGCGAGCTGCAGCAGGTGCTGATCAACCTGTTCACCAATGCCGTGCACGCAATGCGGAACGGCGGCCGGCTGACAATCACGACTGCCGACTGGCGCGACGACGACGGTGCCGAGGGCGTCGAGATCCGCGTTGCCGATACCGGCGTCGGCATCCGCAAGCAGGACTTGCCGCGCGTGTTCGACGCCTTCTTCACCACCAAGCGGCAAGGCGGCACGGGGCTGGGATTGTCGATCAGCTATACACTGGTGGCGCGTTACGGCGGGACGATCACGGTTGCCAGCGAGGAGGGCGTGGGTACGGTGTTTACGGTGCGGCTGTTGGTGTGACGGTGGATTTTCGGCGGCTGCGGTTTTCTGCGCGTGTCTCTGGGTTTCCGCTTGCGCAGGAACGACAAACGACAGGTGGAGGCGGCTCGAAGCCATTCGAATACGCGTGCCCATCGTCCATCATCCCGCGCAGGGTGCAGCAGCAATGCGGCTAGCATGCCGGCCGTTTGTGAAAAGTCGGCACATGCTTGCGCCGTTGCGCAATGCCGCACGACGTACAATGTCTCCTCCCATGACCATCCTGCTCTCCACCCTCAACGCCCGTTACAGCCACGCTTCGCTCGGTCTGCGCTACCTGCTGGCCAACATGGGCGAGCTGCAGGAACAGACGCGGCTGCACGAACTGGCGCTCGGCGCGCGTGCCGCCGATGCCGTCGAGCGTCTGCTGGCCCACAAGCCGCGCATCATCGGTTTCGGCGTCTACATCTGGAACGTGGAGGAAACGACCAAACTGGTCGCGATGCTCAAGCGCGTCGCGCCGGAAGTCGTCATCGTGCTGGGCGGCCCGGAAGTGTCGTACGAGACGAACGATCAAGCCATCGTGCAGCTGGCCGACTACACGATCACCGGCTGGGGCGACGTCACCTTCCCGCAGCTGTGCCGACAGATTCTGCACGGCCCGAAGCCGCTGATGAAGATCCATGCCGGCGTGCAGCCGCCGCTGGACGAGATCGCGCTGCCGTACGCGCTGTACGACGACGAGGACATCGCGCACCGCACGGTCTACGTCGAAGCCTCGCGCGGCTGCCCGTTCAAGTGTGAATTCTGCCTGTCGGCGCTGGACAAGACCGCCTGGCCGTTCGACCTCGACCGCTTTCTCGGCGAACTGGACGCGCTGCATGCGCGCGGCGCGCGGCTGTTCAAGTTCGTCGACCGCACCTTCAATCTCAACGTCAAGTCCAGCCTGCGCATCATGCAATTCTTCCTCGACAAGCTGGCCGCGCATCCCGACGATCCGGTGTACGCGCATTTCGAGGTGGTGCCGGACCACCTGCCCGATGCGCTGAAGGACGGCATCCGGCAATTCCCGCCCGGCACGCTGCAGTTCGAGCTCGGCATCCAGACCTTCAATCCGGAAGTGCAGGCACTGATCAGCCGTCGCCAGGACAACGACAAGGCGGCGGAAAACATCCGCTGGCTGTGTACGCATTCGCATGCGCACTTGCACGTCGACCTGATCGCCGGTCTGCCGGGCGAGGACGTCGACAGCTTCGCGCGCGGCTTCGACCGTCTGGTGGCGCTGGCGCCGCATGAAATTCAGTTCGGCATCCTGAAGCGCCTGCGCGGCACGCCGATCATCCGGCATACCGAGGCGTACGGCCTCGTGTTCGATCCGGCGCCGCCGTACGCGATCCTTGCCACCGACCGCATCGATTTCATGCAGATGCAGCGGCTGGTGCGCTTCGCGCGCTACTGGGACCTGATCGCCAACTCGGGGCGCTTCGCGCACACGCTGCCGTTCATCCTGCAACGAGCGCCGGAGGACTCGCCGTTCCATCGCTTCATGCGGCTGTCCGACTGGCTTTACGCGCGCACCGACGCGACGCACCGCATCGCGCTGGAGCGGCTGGCGGCGCTGGTCGGAAGCTGGCTGAACGAAGAGGACGGCATGCTGGCGGAGCAAGCCATGTCGCTGTTGCGCAGCGACCATGCCGGACGAGCGCAGCGCGGGAAATCGTATGCCTCGCCGGAAGCGGGGCCGGAAGCGGCCGTGCCGCGGCGGCAGGCCCGTCATCTGGTTGCTGCCGGTCACTGATCCACGCGGTTGCGCCAGGCCTCGATCAATTGCACCGCGGCGGGATCGAGCATGTCGGCCGACGTCCGGCCGGCGTGGTGATAGATCATCAACGCATACCACTTGGCGAGCAGATCGACCTCCGGCGACAGCGCCCGTTCCTCGCCGCTCGCGGGGCGCTGCGCGCGCCAGTAATTGATGGCCTGTTCCAGTTCGTTCAGCGTGATGTCCATGGTGTGCATTGTAAGCGGCGCCGTCCTGCCTGGCCGCGTGTGCCATCTCATGCGGCGAACAATGTTGCCCGTCGCATGCCGCGTAGAATGACCGGGATTCCGGTTCGCGCCAATTCACTTGCCGCCGGGTATGTCGAAGCCTTGCGTCGGTGCCCTCCGCTTACTGGACGCCTACGGCATCAGGATGGTTCCAGCGCCGCCGATGCAAGCCATCCAACGACAGCAGAGAAGGATGCCATGCCTGTCTTCACCTACGGTTCCCTGATGTTTCCCGCAATCTGGCAGCGCGTGGTGCGCGGCAGCTATCGCGCGCTGCCGGCCACCGCCGCGGGTTTCGCGCGCTACGCGGTGCGCGAAGCAACGTATCCCGGCATGGTGCGCGAGCCGGGCGCCGCGGTGGAAGGCGTCGTATACCTGGACGTCGATGCGACGGACCTCGCGGCGTTGGATGCCTTCGAGGGTGACGAATACCGGCGCGAGACCATCACCGTGCGCCTGGCGGACGGCGCCCGCCTCACCGCCGACGCCTACGTCTTCCTCGCGGTGCAGCGCCTGCTGCCAACGCCATGGGAGCCGGAGGCATTCCAGGCGGCGCGCTTCATGGCTTCCTACTGTCCGGACGAGCGCGGCAAATGACACGCACCCGGCAAAACATGCCGACCGGAAACGTGCATTTTTGACAATTGTTAACTGATCTTTCGGTTAAACTCATCCGTGGCTATATTGCCATTTTGTTAATATTTGAGGTGAACATGAAGATCAGATACCTTGCAATTTGGATTCTGCTGTCCCTCGGAATGAGCCTGAATGCCTACGCCCATAATGGGCAAGGCGACAACACGTGGACCATTCCTACGCAACACGATGTGCACGACGTCATCATCGGCGGCCATTCCTACGACATCGACACCTTCTTCGGCGCGAGCGACGACTGGCTGTCCTGGCTGAAGGGGAAAGGCGGCGCGAGCTTCAACTGGAACGGCATCTTCGACAACCTGCACGATTTCCTGTCCGACCTGAAGCTGGCCGGCTGGTGCTGGGACAAGCCGCCGTGCTGGCCGTCCAAGCCGCCGGTCTCCGCGGTGCCGGAACCGCAGACCTACGCCATGCTGCTGGCCGGCCTGGTGCTGATGGGCGGCCTCGCGCGCCGCAGGAAGCAGCAGCGCGGATGATCCTCGACACCGCCAACCAAGCCCCGCCGCTGCGCGGGGCTTTTTCATGCCGGTGCCTCAACGCCTGTCGCGTTGCTCGCCGTTCGCATACGGCGCATGCAACTGCACCGGCCGCGCCGCCTTCGCGCGCATGCGGATGTTGATCAGTTCGACCACCAGCGCGAAGCCCATTGCCGTGTAGATGTAGGCCTTGGGAATGGGATGGCCGAAGCCGTCGGCGATCAGTACCACGCCGATCGCGACCAGGAAGGCCAGCGCCAGGATCTTGATCGACGGATGGCGCGACACGAAGCGCCCGATCGGGCCGGCGAACAGCATCATCAGGCCGACCGAGACGATCACCGCCGCCACCATCACCGGCAGCTCGTTCACCATGCCGACCGCGGTGATGATGGAATCCAGCGAGAACACGATATCGACCAGCATGATCTGCAGGATCACGGCGGCAAAGGTCGATTGCACCGCGCTCGAGCTGTGGCCCTCCTCGCCTTCCAGCGACTGGTGGATTTCGCCGGTGCTCTTCCAGATCAGGAACAGGCCGCCGCAGATCAGGATCAGGTCGCGGCCCGATACGCCGTGCTCGAACAGCGTGAACAGCGGCGTGGTCAGGCCGACCACCCATGCCAGCACGACCAGCAGGCCGATGCGCATGAACATCGCCACCAGCAGTCCCAGCCGGCGCGCGGTGTCGCGCCGCGCGGACGGCAGCTTGTCGACCAGGATGGAAATGAAGATGACGTTGTCGATGCCGAGCACCAGTTCCAGCGCGGTCAGCGTGACGAGCGCCAGCCACGCGTGCGGATCGGACAAGAGTGCGAGCATGGGGTCTCCTTTGATGGACATGGCTGATTTCGCCGACGGTCTGTCGCCGCCGCGCGTCGCGCGCAAGACGCACGGCGGTCGGCGGTGGACACGGCAACATTAGCAGGCCGCGCGGCGCACCACCATGGCGTCCTGCTGCCCCCGCTCCGCATGCAATAGGCAGGCCACGCGCCGCCTGTGTCGTCGCCGTCGGCGGGCGGCCGAGCCGGTATAATGTGCCCCTTCGTTCTTTCGACCAATTTGCGCGCCGCGACGGCGTCTCTCTCCATGCTTGCAGCACAAAAACAACGCCTCACCACCCTCTTCCAGGCCGCACTTTCGCCGATGATCGCCGGCACCGATCTGCAGCCACACGTCGTGCTCGAACGCCCGCGCGATCCGTCGCACGGCGACGTCGCCTGCAACGTGGCGATGCAGATCGCCAAGCCGCTGAAGAAGAATCCGCGCGAACTGGCGCAGGCCATCGTCGTCGCGCTGCTGGCCGATCCCGCCGCGGCGGGCTTGATCACCGAAGCCGACGTGGCTGGTCCCGGCTTCATCAACCTGCGCCTGACCGCGGCCGCGCACCAGTCGGTCGTCCACACCGTGCTGCAGCAGGGCGATGCCTACGGCCAAAGCCATGCGGGCGGGGGCGAACCTGTCATCATCGAATTCGTTTCCGCCAACCCGACCGGCCCGCTGCACGTCGGCCACGGCCGCCAGGGCGCACTGGGCGATGCGCTGTCGTCGCTGTTCCAGTCGCAGGGTTACCGCGTCACGCGCGAGTTCTACTACAACGACGCCGGCGTGCAGATCGCCACGCTGGCCGCTTCGGTACAGGCGCGCGCGCGCGGGCTGACGCCGGGCACGGAAGGCTGGCCCGAATCGGCCTACAACGGCGACTACATCCAGGACATCGCCGACGACTTCCTCGCGAAGAAGACCGTGTCGGCCGCCGACGGCGCGCCGGTCACCGCCAGCGGCCATGTCGACGACCTCGAATCGATCCGCCAGTTCGCGGTCGCCTACCTGCGCCACGAACAGGATCTCGACCTGCAGGCCTTCGGCGTGAAGTTCGACAACTATTATCTGGAATCCTCGCTGTACGCGGACGGCAAGGTCGCCGCCGTCGTCGAGGCGCTGATCGCAGCCGGCAAGACCTACGAGCAGGACGGCGCGCTGTGGCTGCGCACCACCGACTATCGCGACGACAAGGATCGCGTGATGAAGAAATCGGACGGCACGTACACCTATTTCGTGCCGGACGTCGCCTACCACGCAGTCAAGTGGCAGCGCGGCTTCAAGAAGGCGATCAACGTGCAGGGCAGCGACCACCACGGCACCATCGCGCGCGTGCGCGCCGGCCTGCAGGCATTGAACCTCGGCATTCCGGAAGGCTATCCGGACTATGTGCTGCACAAGATGGTCACCGTGATGAAGAACGGCGAGGAAGTGAAGATCTCCAAGCGCGCCGGTTCCTATGTCACGCTGCGCGACCTGATCGAATGGTCGGCAGGCGAACCTGCGGCCGGCGATCCCGCGACGGGCGATCCTGCGGCAGGAGAGACGCCGCCCGGACAGGCGCGCGCGCATCAAGAGCGCGACCTGACGCGCGGCCGCGACGCCGTGCGCTTCTTCCTGATCTCGCGCAAGGCCGACACCGAATTCGTGTTCGACGTCGACCTCGCGCTGGCGCAGTCCGACGAGAACCCCGTCTATTACGTACAATACGCGCACGCGCGCATCTGCTCGGTGTTCGGCCAGTGGAACGGCGACGAAGCCCTGCTCGCCGACGCCGACCTGTCGCCGCTGACCTCGCCGCGCGAATTCGCGCTGCTCGGCAAGCTGGCCGCCTATCCGGAGATGCTGCAGAAGGCGCTGGAAGAGCTCGGCCCGCACCAGGTCGCCTTCTACCTGCGCGAACTGGCAGCCGAATTGCATAGCTACTACAATGCGGAACGCGTGCTGGTGGACGACGAGGCGCTGAAGACGGCGCGGCTCGCGCTGCTGCTGGCCACGCGGCAGGTGTTGCGCAACGGACTGGCCTTGATCGGCGTCTCGGCGCCGGCTCGAATGTAACGGGATCGATATGACGAACAAGAATAGGCAGGCTGGCGGCACCTTGCTGGGTTTGATCCTCGGCCTGATCATCGGCCTGGCCATCGCGGTCGGCGTGGCGATGTACCTGACCAAATCCTCGTTGCCCTTCACCAACAAGTTCGCCGCGCCGGAAAAACCGATGCCGGCGACCGGTGACCTGCCGGATCCCAATACGCCGATGTACGGCCAGAAACCGGCCTTGCCCGCATCCGGTACCGCACCTTCCAGCAGCGTTCCTGCGCCGCCGTCCGCGCCGGCCAATACCATCAACGGCGGCACGCCGTCCGGTCAGGCGAACGCCGTCAACCCGGGCGACAACGGCAACTACACGTATTACCTGCAGGCCGGCGCCTTCCGCAGCATGGCGGAAGCGGAAAGCCTGCGCGCGAAGCTGGCCTTGCTCGGCTTCGAAGCGAAGATTTCGGACAGCCGCAGCGACAACGGCGCCTTGCACCGCGTGCGCCTGGGACCGTTCCATCGCATGGCTGAAGTCAACAAGGTGCGCGGCAAGCTGTCGGACAACGGCGTCGACGTTGCCGTCGTGCGCATCGGCAAATAAAAGGAAAGGAATCGTATGCGCTTCATTCAGAAATTGTTGGCGGTGATCGGTCTGACGCTCGTGGCGGCGAGCGCTGGCGCCTCGCCCGCGGCCCCCGTCAACGGCAGCGATTACCGCACGCTGGACCGCGCGCAGCCGACCAATAGCGGCAAGAAGGTCGAAGTGAGGGAATTCTTCTGGTACGACTGTCCGCACTGCAACGCCTTCGAACCGGCGTTGGAGGCCTGGGTGAAGAAGGAAGGCGGCAAGATCGACTTCAAGCGCGTGCCGGTCGCCTTCCGCGACTCCTTCATCCCGCAACAAAAGCTCTACTATGCGCTTGAGGTGATGGGCAAGGTCGACGACATGCAGGAGAAGATCTTCCATGCCATCCACGTGGACCACCAGCAGCTGGAAACCGACAGCCAGATCTTTGCCTTCATGAGCAAGCAGCCGGGCATCGACGCGAAGAAATTCGAGGCGGCCTACAACTCCTTCGGCGTGCAGACCAAGGTCAGACAGGCGGCGGAGATGCAGAGCGACTACCAGATCGACGGCGTGCCCACGCTTGCCATCGCCGGCCGCTACCTGACTTCGCCGGCGATCGTTGCCGGCAGCGTCGGCAACCGTCCCGAACCGATCCTGCACCAGGCCGCGCTGCAGGTCGCCAGCTGGCTGGTCGACAAGTCGGCCGGCAAATAGGAACGGTGCCGGTCTTCCGATCGATACTTTCCGCATGAACGAAGTCCGCATCTCGCAAGAGTGCGGACTTTTCTTTTGATCATTGACGACCGCATGGAACGCGTATTCATCACCGGCGCATCGAGTGGGCTCGGCGCCGCCTTCGCCGCCCGCTATGCCGCGCGCGGCGCCATGCTCGGCCTCGTCGCGCGGCGCGGCGACGTGCTGCATGCGCTGGTCAATGGCCTGCCGCATGCCGCGCGGCATCGCATCTACGCGCTCGACGTCAACGATCACGCGGCGCTGGCGGCGGCCGCGGCCGACTTCATCGCCGCCGCACAGGGCATCGACGTCGTGATCGCCGCCGCCGGCATCTCGCGCGGCACGCTGACCGAATGCGCGGAAGACCTGCCCGCCTTCGCGCGCATCCTCGCCACCAACGTCACCGCCACCGTCGCCACCTTCACGCCCTTCATCGACGCCATGCGCGCCGAAGCGCGCACGGGAAACCGGCGCTGCCGGCTGGTCGGCATCGCCAGCGTCGCCGGCATCCGCGGCCTGCCGGGCGCCGGCGCCTACAGCGCCTCGAAGGCTGCCATCATCAGCTACTGCGAAGCGCTGCGGCTGGAGCTGAAGCGCAGCGGCATTCGCGTCGTCACCATTGCGCCGGGCTACATCGACACACCGATGACGTGGGTCAACGACTACCCGATGCCGTTCCTGATGCCGGCGGAGAAATTCGCGCAAAAGGCGGTCGCGGCCATCGACGTTGGCGTCAGCTATCGCGTGATCCCGTGGCAGATGGGCGTGGTGGCAAAGTTATTGCGTGTCCTGCCGAACGGGCTGTACGACCGCCTGTTCGTCGATGCGCCACGCAAGGCGCGCGACATCGATGCCTGATGATGCCCGACAACATTCAACCGAAGCACGCATGATTGCCATCGATCTTCTCATCCACGCCCGCTGGATCATCCCGGTCGAACCGGCCGGCCAGGTGCTGGACCATTACGCCATCGCGATCGACCAGGGCGCCATCCTGGCGCTGCTGCCGCAGCATGAAGCGGATGCGCGCTATCAGGCGGCGCGCGTGTTGCGCCTCGACGACCACGTGCTGCTGCCCGGCCTGATCAACGCACACGGCCACGCGGCGATGACGCTGCTGCGCGGCTTTGCCGACGACAAGCCGCTGGAGGACTGGCTGAACAACCATATCTGGCCGGCGGAAAAGCGCTGGGTCGATGCGGCCTTCGTGCGCGACGGCACCGAACTGGCGATGGCCGAGATGATCCGCAGCGGCACGACCTGCTTTTCCGACATGTATTTCTTCCCCGAGCAGATCGCGGCAGCGGCGGACGTCGCCGGCATGCGCTGCCAGGCGGCGTTTCCGATTCTCGACTTTCCGACCGCGTGGGGCGACGGGCCGCCAGCCTATCTGCGCCACGGATTGGCGCTGGAAGAACGGTATAGCGGCCATCCGCGCGTGCGCGTCGCACTCGGTCCGCACGCGCCGTACACGGTGTCGGACCACTGGATGGAACGGGTCGTTGCGCTGGCGCAGGAGCGCAGTATGCCGATCCAGATTCACCTGCACGAAACGGCACACGAGGTACACGCGTCGCTGCAGCAGCACGGCGTGCGCCCGATGCAGCGCCTGATGCGCCTCGGCCTGCTCGGGCCGGCCACGCAATGCGTGCACATGACGCAGCTCGACGACGGCGACATCGCGCTGCTGCAGCAAAGCGGCGCGCACGTCGTGCACTGCCCGGAATCGAACCTGAAACTGGCCAGCGGCTTCTGCCCGGTGCACAGGCTGATGCAGAACGGCGTCAACGTCGCGCTCGGCACCGACGGCGGCGCCAGCAACAACGATCTGGACATGTTCGGCGAACTGCGTACCGCGGCCCTGCTGGCCAAGGCCGTGGGCAACGATGCGGCGGCGCTGGACGCGCATGCGGCGCTGCGCATGGCGACGCTGAACGGCGCAAAGGCGCTGGGCATCGACGCGCAGGTCGGCAGCCTGCAAGCGGGCAAGCGCGCCGACCTCATTGCCGTCGCGCTCGACGATCTGGCGCAGCAGCCGGTCTATCACCCGGCGTCGCAGCTGGCCTATACGGCGGTCGGCCATCGCGTCACGCATGTATGGGTGGACGGCGCCTGCCTGCTGCAGGATCGCGTGCTGCAGATGATGGACGAACAGGCGATCCGCAACAGGACGCTGCACTGGCGGCAGCAGATGGCGCATGGGTAGCGCCGGCCTGATGTGACTCGCGCTGCCGGCGCTATGGTCGGACGCCGCGGGCCGGTGTCATCGGCCGACGTGAAAACGAACGACGCCGTCCGCGCCGTCCATGCGCTGCAGCCGTCCGTCGAACCACAGCCGGTGCAGATGCGCCAGCGCCTCGCCCATCGCGAAGGTCAGCTGGTGCGCATCCAGCGCGCGCCGGAACATGATGGGCACGATGTCGGCCGCCGATTGCGGCGTCGCGCAGGCTGCCAGTACTTCCTGCAGGCGCGCCGCGTGATGGTCGCGCAGCTGTCCGATGCGCGTGTGCAGGCCGCGGAACGGCTTGCCGTGCGAGGGCAGCACCAGCGCGTCTTGCGGCAGCGTTTCGTACTTCGTCAGCGCATCCAGGTACTGCCGCACCGGATCGGCTTCCGGCTCGATCGCGAACACCGACACGTTGGTGGAGATGCGCGGCAGCACCATGTCGCCGGCAATCAGCAGGTTCGACGCGGCGCAATGCAGCGCGGCATGTTCCGGCGAATGGCCGAAGCCGGTGATCACGCGCCAGTCGCGGCCGCCGATGCGCAGCGCGTCGCCGTCCTGCATGCGCGTGTAGGCCAGCGGCATCGCGGGCACCATCGTCGGGTAGTAGCTGCGCCGGCCCTCCAGTTGTTCCGTCATCGCCGGATCGACCAGGCCATGCTTGCGGAAGAACGGAAAATTCGCGGTGCCGTCCGCGCCCGGCAGGCCGGCCGACATCACACGCGCGTAACCGTATTCGCCGGCCGTCATCCACAGCGGCGCATGCCACCGCGCGCACAGCCAGTGCGCCAGGCCGACGTGATCAGGGTGGCAATGGGTGACGATCACGCGCAGCACCGGCATGCCGTCCAGCTGCGCGACGATGTGTTCCCAGGCGGCGCGCGTATCGGCGTTGTCGACGCCGCAGTCGACGATGGTCCAGCCGGGCCGAATACCGCTTTCCGTTTCCTGCTCGTCCTCCAGCAGCCACAGGTTGATGTGATCGAGGGCGAACGGCAATGGCATGCGCAGCCAGTGGATGCCGGGCGCGACGGCATGGACGGTGCCGGGTGTCGGCGCCGTGTCGCCGAACGGGTAGGTGAGCTGGGCTTCGAGCGGATTCATCGGGTTGCGCGCTAGGGGTTAAAATTCGGCTGCCCCGTCGGTCTCGGCGATTCGTCCGATTTCGTGCGGAGCAAGGCGTCATTCTAGCCAGCTATGGGAATGACGGCGTTTCATTTCCTTTCCGTTCGCTGCGCCGACCACCGTCGATGCGCGGACCTGTCAACATGAAGCAATCCGGTCCCGTTCCCTGCCCTTGCGGCGGCAGCGATTACGCAAGCTGCTGCGGCCCGTATCACGAAGGCGCCACGCTGCCTGATGCCGAGCGGCTGATGCGCGCCCGCTACAGCGCCTATGTGCTGGGACGGATGGCCTTCGTCTTTTCGACCTGGCATCCCGACACGCGGCCGGCGCGGGAGACGCTGACGCACGATCCCGCGATCAAGTGGCTGGGGCTGGACGTGAAAAGACATGTGACGATGGCAGACGAAGCGACGGTCGAATTCGTCGCGCGTACGAAAAGCGGCGGCCGCGCGCAGCGCCTGCACGAGATCAGCCGCTTCGTGCGCGAGGACGGGCGCTGGTTCTACGTCGACGGCACGTTTCCCGATTAGCGCGGACGATGGCGCCGCCATCGCTTCCGCATCGCATGCGAGGTATGACATTGGACCGCAATCAACTTTCCGGCAGGCAGGACGCGCTAGTGGCGCGCAGCCTGCAAAGCGTGTGGCATCCATGCACGCAGATGCAGCATCACGAAACCGTGCCGCTGATCCCGGTGGCGAAGGGGCAGGGCGCGTGGCTGGTCGACACCGGAGGCCGGCGCTACCTGGACGCCATCAGCTCCTGGTGGGTCAACCTGTTCGGCCATGCGAATCCGCGCATCAACGCGGCGCTGAAGGACCAGCTCGACAAACTGGAACATGCGATGCTGGCCGGCTTCACGCACGAGCCGGTGGTGGCGTTGTCGGAGCAGTTAAGCGCGCGTGCCGGCCACGTGCTCGGCCACTGCTTCTATGCGTCGGACGGCGCGTCGGCCGTCGAGATCGCGCTGAAGATGAGCTTCCACGCCTGGCGCAACAACGGCCACGCCGACAAGCGCGAATTCGTCTGCCTGCAGGGCAGCTATCACGGCGAAACGATCGGCGCGCTGATGGTGACCGACGTGGCGCTGTTCCGTGATGCCTACGGTCCGCTGCTGCAGCGCGCGCACGTGATCGCCAGCCCGGACGCGCGCCACGCGCGGGACGGCGAAAGCGCGGCCGACGTCGCGCGCCGCGCCGCGCGGGAACTGGAAGCGCTGCTGGCGCAGCGCGCGGACAAGATCGCCGCCGTCATCGTCGAACCGCTGGTGCAGTGCGCGACCGGCATGGCGATGTACGATCCGCTGTACCTGAAGGAAGCGCGCGCGCTGTGCGACCGCTATGGCGTGCACCTGATCGCCGACGAGATCGCGGTCGGCTGCGGCCGCACCGGCACCTTCTTCGCCTGTGAGCAGGCCGGCATCTGGCCGGACTTCCTGTGCCTGTCCAAGGGCATCAGCGGCGGCTACCTGCCGCTGTCGCTGGTGATGACGCGCGACGCGATCTATCAGGCGTTCTACGACGCCGACGTCACGCGCGGCTTCCTGCATTCGCATTCGTACACCGGTAATCCCCTAGCCTGTCGCGCCGCGCTCGCCACGCTGGCGATCTTCGACGAGGACGACGTGCTAGCGGTCAACCGCACACGTGCCGCGCGCATCACCCAGGCGTTGCAGCCGCTGGCCGCGCATCCGCGCGTGCGGCATTTCCGCCAGCGCGGCATGATCTGGGCCTTCGACGCGAAGATCGACGATCCGCAGGCGGCCGCGACCTTCTCGCGCCGCTTCTTCAGCCGCGCGCTGGAACAGGAATTGCTCCTGCGTCCGATCGGGCGCACCGTCTATTTGATGCCGCCCTACATCCTGACCGACGAGGAAATCGACGGACTCGCGTCGCGCACGCAGGCCGTCTTCGAACAGACTATCGACACATGAGCAACAAGGATTTGATCGCCGGCCTGCAGCAGCGCCTGCGCGAACTGGACGCGCAGGCCTTGCGCCGTCGCCGGCGCGTTGCGGAGACGCCGTGCGCGCCGCGCATGCAGGTCGACGGCCGCGAGCTGCTGGCCTTCTGCAGCAACGACTATCTCGGCCTCGCCGCGCATCCGCGCATTGTGGAGGCCTTGCGCGAAGGCGCGGCGCTGTACGGCGCCGGCAGCGGCGCCTCTCACCTGATCAGCGGCCATGCGCGCGCGCATGCGGCGCTGGAAGAACGGCTGGCGGCCTTCATGGCGCCGCAGATCGATCAGGCGCGCGCGCTGTATTTCTGCACCGGCTACATGGCGAATCTGGCGATGCTGGGCGCGCTTGGCGGCGCCGATACTGCGCTGTTCTCGGAAAGCCTGAATCACGCCTCGCTGATCGACGGCGCGCGCCTGTCGCGTTCCGCCGTGCAGGTCTACCCGCACGGCGACGTCGACGCGCTGGCCGGCATGCTGGCCGCCAGCACCGCGGAACACAATCTGGTGGTGACCGACAGCGTGTTCAGCATGGACGGTAACCTGGCGCCGCTGCCCGCGCTGCTGGCGCTGTGCGAACGGCACGGCGCCTGGCTGGTGGTCGACGACGCGCACGGCTTCGGCGTGCTGGGCCGCAACGGGCGCGGTGCGCTCGAGCATTTCGGACTGCGTTCGCCCAACCTCGTCTACATGGGCACGCTGGGCAAGGCGGCCGGCGTGGCCGGCGCCTTCGTCGCCGCGCACGACAGCGTGATCGAGTGGCTGGCGCAGCGCGCGCGTCCTTACATCTACACGACGGCCGCGCCGCCGGCGCTGGCGCACGCGCTACTGACCAGCCTGGACATCATCGATGGCGTCGAGGGCATGGCGCGCCGTGCCCACCTGCAGCGCCTGATCCGGCAGTTCCACGACGCGCTGCAATTACGCTCATGGCGCCGCTTGCCGTCCGACACCGCGATCCAGCCGCTGCTGATCGGCCCGAACGAGGAAGCGCTGTGCGTCGCCGCGGCATTGTACGATGACGGTTTCTGGGTGCCGGCGATCCGTCCGCCGACCGTGCCCGCCGGCACCGCGCGCCTGCGCGTGACGCTGTCGGCGGCGCATTCGGACGAGGACGTGTCACGCCTGGTGGCCGCCCTGCATCGACTGGAAAATCCCGCATGACCCCACGTTTCGCCTGTTTCGTCACCGGCACCGATACCGAAATCGGCAAGACGCTGATCGCCAGCGCGCTGGTGCATGCGCTGGTGCAGACCGGCGCCCGCACCGCCGCCATGAAGCCGGTCGCCGCCGGCGCCATGCTGCGCGACGGCGTCTGGCACAATGACGACGCCGACCAGCTGGCGCAGGCGGCCAACGTCGTCCTGCCGGCCGGACTGGCCGTGCCCTATCTGCTGCAAGAGCCCGCCGCGCCGCACATCGTGGCGCGGAAGGAACACGTCGCCATCGACCTTGCCCACATCCGCGACTGCTACCGGCAGGTCGCCGAACGCGCGGATGCAGTGGTGGTGGAAGGCGTCGGCGGCTTCCGCGTGCCGCTGAATGCGGACGCCGATACCGCCGATCTGGCCCGCGCACTCGGTTTGCCGGTCATAATGACGGTCGGCCTGCGGCTGGGCTGCATCAGCCATGCGCTGCTGACCGCCGAAGCGATCGTCGCACGCGGCCTGACGCTGGCCGGCTGGGTCGCCAACACGGTGGACGCGGGCATGATGTATGCAGAGGACAACGTGGAAGCGCTGGTGCAGCGCCTGCCGGCGCCGTTGCTCGGCTGCGTGCCGCGACTGGCCGCGCCGCTGCCTGCCGCCGCCGCGGCCTGTCTGGATTTTTCGCGCATGCCGGGCTGGCCCAGCGCGCGCTGACCGTTTTTTTCAGGAGTATTTATGTCGTCGCAACCCGTCACCTTCCACGCCCCCGCCCAGGCCGTCGCTCCCATCGTTCCGACCAGGTGGTCGGTCGAGGAAGTGCTCGCGCTGTTCAACCTGCCGTTCAACGACCTGCTGTTCCGCGCGCAGACCGTGCACCGCGAACACTTCGATCCGAACGAGGTCGAGCTGGCGACGCTGCTGTCGATCAAGACCGGTGGCTGCCCGGAGGATTGCGGCTACTGCCCGCAAGCCGCGCGCTACGATACCGGCGTGACCGCGCAGAAGATCCTGCCGCTGGACGAAGTGCTGGCCGCCGCGCGCGAAGCGAAGTCGCACGGCGCCACGCGCTTCTGCATGGGCGCGGCCTGGCGCGAACCGAAGGACCGCGACCTGGAGAAGGTCGAGGAAATGGTGCGCGAGGTGAAGGCGCTCGGTCTCGAAACCTGCGCCACGCTGGGCATGCTGGGCGACGGCCAGGCCGAGAAGCTGAAGGATGCCGGCCTCGACTACTACAACCACAATCTCGACACCGCGCCCGAGTTCTACGCCAACATCATCTCCACGCGCGACTACCAGAATCGTCTCGACACGCTGGAACGTGTGCGCGGCGCCGGCATCAAGGTCTGCTGCGGTGGCATCGTCGGCATGGGCGAATCGCGCCTGCAGCGCGCCGGCCTGGTCGCGCAGCTGTGCAACATGGACCCGTATCCGGAATCGGTGCCGGTCAACAACCTGGTGCAGGTCGAAGGCACGCCGCTGCACGGCACCGAGCCGATCGATCCGCTGGAATTCGTGCGCACCGTCGCCGTCGCGCGCATCACGATGCCGACGGCGCGCGTGCGCCTGTCCGCCGGCCGCCGCGAAATGGGCGAGGCGATCCAGGCGCTGTGCTTCCTCGCCGGCGCCAATTCCATCTTCTATGGCGACAAGCTGCTGACCACCGGCAATCCGGAAGCGAACGCCGACCAGTCGTTGCTGGCCAAGCTCGGCATGCGCTCGTCCGGCCGCGCGATCGACGCGCGCTGCGACGTCGCGTCGTGATGCGCTGATGACGCCTTCCGCAGCACTGCCGAAGTCGGTCAAGATCGTCGAGGTCGGGCCGCGCGACGGCCTGCAGAACGAGCCGCAGACGATTCCGGCAGCAGTGAAGATCGAACTGGTGAACCGGCTGTCGCAGGCCGGCTTCACCAACATCGAGGCGGCCGCCTTCGTGTCGCCGCGCTGGGTGCCGCAGATGGCGACCTCGTCGGAGGTGATGGCCGGCATCGCGCGCCGTCCGGGCACGCTGTATTCGGCGCTGGTGCCGAATATGAAGGGCTTCGAGGCGGCGCTCGCCGCCGGCGTCGACGAGGTCGTGATCTTCGGCGCGGCATCCGAAGCCTTCTCGCAGAAGAACATCAATTGCTCGATCGCCGAGTCGATCGATCGTTTTCGCGACGTGGCGGCCGCGGCGAAGGAACACAAGCTGCGCTTGCGCGGTGCGGTCAGCTGTGCGTTCGGTTGTCCGTATCAAGGCGCAGTGAGCGCCGATAGCGTGGTAGACGTGGTGCAACGCCTGCGCGACCTGGGCTGCGACGAGATCGACATTGCCGACACCATCGGCGTCGCCACGCCGCGCCATGTGCAGGCGGTGATGGCGCAGGCGGCACGCGCCTTTCCGCTCGATCGCCTGTCCGGTCATTTCCACGATACCTACGGCCAGGCGCTGGCCAATATCTACGCCAGCCTGGAAGTCGGCGTCGCCATTTTCCATGCCTCCGTCGCCGGCCTCGGCGGCTGCCCGTATGCACGGGGCGCGACCGGCAACGTCGCCACCGAGGACGTGCTGTACATGATGCAGGGCCTGGGCATCGCGACCGGTGTCGATCTCGATGCGGTGGTCGATGCCGGTCAGTTCATCTCGCGCCATCTCGGCCGGCCGGCGGCCAGCCGCGCGGGCAATGCGATTGCGGCGAAACGGGCGCAGCGACAGGCGGAACGCGCATGCACGTCCGCCTGATCCCGATTGATCCGCAAGGCCGGCCTGCCGAGGACGTCGGCCGGCTCGACAAGGTCGCCAAACAGATCTGCAAGGCGACTGTCGAGTTGTATCGCGATGCCGGCTTCGTCGAACCATGGGTCGGCTACCTTGCCCTGCATAATCGCGTAGCGGTTGGCGCGTGCGCGTTCAAATCGCCGCCGTGCCCGGGCGTCGACGGCATGGACAAGGTCGAGATCGGCTACCTGACCTTCCCCGAGTTCGAGAATCGCGGCATCGCGACGGAGATGGTGCGCGAACTGCTGCGGCTGGCACAATCGGCGCAGCCCGCGCTGGTGCTGGCCGCCCGCACCGCCTGCGAAGAGAACGCGTCGAATGCGATACTCCGCAAATTCGGTTTCCGCTTCGTCGGCGAGATGGAGAATGGGGAAGACGGCAGGGTATGGCAATGGGAACGGCATCCGCAGGACGCCTTGCGAGGAAACGCCCATGCTTGAGGCCAGGATGATCGCGCTGTACGTGGTGACCGCGGTCGCCGAGATCGTCGGCTGCTACCTGCCCTACCTGTGGCTGCGCAAAGGCGGCCCGGCCTGGCTGCTGCTTCCGGCCGCCGTCAGCCTGGCGCTGTTTTCCTGGTTGCTGACGCTGCATCCGGACGCCAGCGGGCGTGTGTATGCGGCCTACGGCGGCGTCTATGTGTCAGTTGCGCTGGCCTGGCTGTGGCTGGTGGACGGCGTGCGGCCGACGGCGTGGGATATGGCCGGCGTGCTAGTCACGCTGGCCGGTATGGGCATCATCCTGTTCGCGCCGCGCACCCGCTGACCGCCGCGCCGCAACGACTGGAAATAAAAAAGCAGGCGGATGCCTGCTTTTCTTTATTGCCTCGTGTATTGCCCCGCACACCGCTCTCGGTGGGAAATGTCGGCGAAGGCTTATTGCGTCGTGAACAGTTGCGGCACAATTTCGATGCCTTCGTCGCTGAGCGAAGCGAAGCTGCGGCCGTCCTGCTCGACGTTGACGTTGACGATGCCGGCCATTTCGAACTGGGTCAGGTTGCGCATCAGCGTGCTCATCGGTACGCCCGAACGCTTGCTGAGCTTGGCCAGGGACCACAGTTTGCCGTCTCCTTCCTGCGAAGCTTCCAGCAGGTTGCGCAGTATGGCTGCCTTTACGGGATCCACGTCGTGATAACCGCAGTACTGCGGCTCTCCAGTTGAATATTGTTGCATCATAGTCCGACTCTCCTGCGAACGCTAACGGACCTCGTTATTCAATGTGCCGTTGCATGCAAAAGAAGCGAACGGCGAAGCATGAAATCCGTGTCTGCCTGATGCTCTCTTTCCCGGAGCCTTGCGAACCGCAGCCTTCCGACTGCTGTTTCGTGAATATCTATTATATGTTTTGGGAATACCGTTCGCAACCGTCAGGACGTCGCGTTTGGGGAATTCAACCGCTTTTTTCCATTTGCGCCACAACGAGGCGGAATGGAGTGGTTTCTTAAGATATCTTAAGAATCAATGATGTGGCGATATGCCACCTGATCTTCAGGCGGGCGCGCCATGACGCGACGACGCGGTCTCAGCGCATCAGCGACGCTGCCAGCCGTCCTATCGTCCTCAGCGCCTTCTCGATTTCCGCCGACCAGGCATAGCTGTAATTCAGACGGATGAAGTTGTTGTAGCTGGTGGTGGCGGAAAACATGGTGCCCGGTCCGATCGTGATGCCGTTCTGCAGCGCGAGCTGATAGAGCTGCATCGAATCGACCTGTGGCGGCAACTCCACCCACAGCACGTAGCCGCCGGCCGGCTGCGACGTGCGCGTGCCTTCCGGGAAGAAGCGCGTCACCATCGCGCGCATCAGGTTGGCCTGCTGCGCGTAGACCTTGCGCACGTGCCGCAGGTGATGTTCGTAGCCGTCGTGTTCCAGGTATTCGGCGATCGCCAGCTGCGGAATGGACGGCGTGGTCAGCGTGTTGAGGAATTTCAGCTTCTCGACCTGATCGCGATAGCGACCGGGCATGGCCCAGCCGATGTGGTACGCCGACGTCAGGCTTTTCGAGAACGAGGCGCAATGCAGCACCAGCCCCTGCGTGTCGTACGTCTTCAGCGCGGTCGGATGGGTGTCGCCGAAATACAGCTCGTTGTACACGTCGTTTTCGATGATGGGCAGGTTGTGCTGCTCGGCGAGCTTGACCAGCGCCTGCTTGTTTTCGTCCGGCATCTGGAAGCCGAGCGGATTCTGGAAGTTGGGCATCACCATGCAGGCGGCGATGCGGCGACGGTTGAGCACGTGGGCGAGCGCGTCGATGTCGATGCCCTCGCGCGGGTGCGTGGCGATCTCGATGGCGCGCATGCCCATCCGCTCGATCGCGTGCAGCATGGCATAGAACGTCGGCGATTCCACCGCGACCGTGTCGCCGGGCTTGCCGACTGCCTGCAGGCACAGGTTGATGGCTTCCGTGGCGCCGACCGTGACCACGATTTCGTTCGGATCGATAGACGTGCCGCATTCCAGGTAGCGGCGGGCGATCTGGCGGATCAGTTCGGGATTGCCCGGCGGCAGTTCGTCGGTGACGCCCCATTGCGTCTTGCGGCGCGCGATTGCATAGGCGTAGCGGTTGATGCGATCGGACGGAAACAGCTTGGGATCGGGATACGGCGAACCCAGCGGAATCGCCGCACCCGACCCGATCGAGCGCAGCGTCGACAGCACCAGCCGGCTGACGTCGACGTGGGCCGACACGGCGATCGGCTTGGACGTCCCCAGTTCCGGCATCGCCTTGTCGCGCATGTCGGGAAGCCCGACACGGACGAAGTAGCCCGATTGCGGATGGCTCTCGATCAGGCCCTTGCTTTCCAGCAGCAGGTAGGCGCGCACCACGGTCGTGATGCTCATCCGGTGATGCTGGCTGGTCTGGCGGATGGACGGCACGCGTTCACCGGGCCGGTAGACGCCGCGCCTGATCATGCCTTCGAAATCCCTGGCCAGTTTTTCGTACAGTTTCATCGCCTGCCTTTGGTGACCAGTTCACAATTCATGCGTATGTCTCATATTCACTTGGAAAATAACGCAGGGAAATTGCGTTCAAAATCCGCTTACTTCCCGCTTCTTTGAAATGCAGAGGGGTACAGATTTGAGCGTTCTGAAAACTGTACTCTTTTTTTGCTTCGCAAAGTGTGTGTCCACCACAACATTGAACCCCTTTATTCTTCCATCACCCGGCGCAACTGTTGAATCGCCTCTTTCAGACGTGTAAGCGGCCGGTTTTATGGAAGCATGAAAATGGAAAAGACACGTTCGCAGACCCAAGCCAAACCACAAAATGGTCCAGCTGAAGGCTGGGAAGTAGAGAAGACGAATCCCAAGGCCCAGATCAAACCTTACAATGGTCCCGCTGCCGGTTGGGGCGCCATCAAGTATGTGGCGGTCAACCTGCTGAAGGAAAAAGTCCCGGGCACCAACTACCGTACCCTCTTCAAGCAGAACCAGCCCGAAGGCTTCGACTGCCCAGGCTGCGCGTGGCCCGATCGCGAACACGCATCGACCTTCGAATTCTGCGAAAACGGCGTCAAGGCCGTCGCTGCCGAAGCGACCAGCAAGCGCGTTGGTCCCGCTTTCTTCGAAGCAAACACCGTCACCGCCCTGATGCAGCAGTCGGATTACGAGCTCGAACAGCACGGCCGCCTGACCGATCCGATGGTCTACGACGCCAAGGCCGACAAATACGTCCCTATCAGCTGGAACGACGCTTTCCAGTTGATCGCAAGACATCTGAAGCAGCTCAGCAGCCCGCATGAAGCTTCGTTCTACACGTCCGGCCGTGCCGGCAACGAAGCTGCCTTCCTGTATCAACTGTTCGTGCGCATGTACGGCACCAACAACTTCCCCGACTGCTCGAACATGTGTCACGAAGCCACCAGCCGTGGCCTGCCCTCCACGGTCGGCATCGGCAAGGGCACCGTGACGCTGCACGACTTTGAACATGCCGACACGTTGCTGATCTTCGGCCAGAATCCTGCCACCAACCACCCGCGCATGCTGGGCGAACTGCGCGAATGCGCCAAGCGCGGCGCCACCATCGTATCGATCAACCCGCTGCGCGAACGCGGCCTGGAACGCTTCGCCGATCCGCAAAGCGTGGTCGAAATGGTCACGATGGGCAGCACCAAGATCGCCTCGGCCTTCATCCAGCCCAAGCTCGGCGGCGATTTCGCATTGATCAAGGGCGTGGCCAAGCGCACGCTGGAACTGGACGACGAAGCGGTCGAGCAGGGCAGGGAACGCGTGCTGGACGTCGACTTCATCCATGAACATACATCCGGCTTCGACGATTTTGCCGCCGATTTGCGCATGCAGGACTGGCAGGAACTGGTCGACGAATCGGGCGTCTCGCGCGACGACATCGAGAAACTGACCCGCATCTACGTCAACGGCAAGCGCGTCATCTCCACCTGGGGCATGGGCATCACGCAGCACAAGCATTCGGTGCAGACGATCCACATGCTGTCCAACCTGATGATGATGCGCGGCAACATCGGTCGCGAAGGCGCCGGCCTATGCCCGGTGCGCGGCCACTCCAACGTACAGGGCAACCGCACCGTCGGCATCGAGGAAAAACCGACGCCGGCCTTCCTCGACCGCCTCGGCAAGGTGTTCAACTTCGAGCCGCCGCGCGAGCACGGCTACGACGTCGTCGAAACCGTCGAGGAAATGATCCACGGCAAGGTCAAGGTCTTCATCGGCCTGGGCGGCAACTTCGTGATGGCCACGCCCGACACGCCGCGCACCTTCGACGCGATGCGCGCCTGCAACCTGACCGTGCACATCACGACCAAGCTCAACCGCAGCCACCTGGTGCACGGCAAGGACGCGCTGATCCTGCCGACGCTAGGCCGCACCGAGATCGACATGCAAAATGGCGTGCCGCAGGGCGTGACGGTGGAAGACTCGATGAGCATGGTCCACATCTCGTACGGCATGAACAAGCCGGCTTCGCCGAACCTGATGTCGGAAACCGCCATCGTCGCGCACATCGCGCACGCCACGCTGGGTTCCGACAAGGTCGACTGGCTCGGCTATGCCAGCGACTACGCGCGCATTCGCGACGCCATCGAAAGCGTATTCGACGGTTTCGAGGACTACAACGAACGCATCGCCAAACCGGGCGGCTTCCACCTGCGCGTCGCCTCGCGCGAACGCGACTGGAAGACCGACACCGGCAAGGCCAACTTCATCGTGCATCAGGTCCAGAAGGACACGCCGATCCGCCGCGCCAGGGCGCAGCACGGCGAAAAGCTGATGACCCTGATGACGACGCGTTCGCACGACCAGTACAACACCACGATCTACGCGCTGGACGACCGCTATCGCGGCGTGTTCGGCCAGCGCCGCGTGGTCTTCATCAATCCGGAAGACATGGCGATGCTAGGCTTCAAGGCCGGCGAATGGGTCGACATGACGACGGTGTGGGACGACGGCATCGAGCGCCGTGCCAACCGCTTCCTGCTGGTCGAGTACGACATCCCGCGCGGCTGCATCGGCGCCTACTATCCCGAGACCAACCCGCTGGTCCCGCTGGACAGCAAGGGCGACGTCTGCAACACGCCGACCTCGAAATCGGTGCCGGTGCTATTGCACCGCTCGGAAGAAGTCGAGCTCGCCGCCTGATCGCGCGCCGTTCCGGAAAAAGCCGCACGCGTCCCTCGGGGCCGTGCGGCTTTTTGCCGGGCCCGGGTCCCGCCGCACGGCGGTTTCGGCGGCGCGGGCCACGCGGTATGATCCGCCTGTCGCCATCCCTTCCCTTGTCCATGGTCCGATTCGTCTTGCTCGATGCCGCCGCTTCCGGAACCGCGGAACGTCGGTCTGCGCGCATGCATGGCCGTCGGCGGTGCCCGTTGCGATGAGCAACGCACCGGTTTCCGCCGCCGACTGCTTTCATCGCGGCGTCGCGCTGCTCGGGCAAAACCGTCTCGCCGAGGCCGAGCAGGCTTTCCATGCCGCGCTGGAGCGCGTGCCCAACCTGGTCGAGGCGCATCTGAATCTCGGCTGGATCATGAGCCGCACCGGGCGTCGCGCGGAAGCGGAAGCCGCCTACCGCCGCGCCTGCGCGCTGGACCCGCTGCGCATGCAGACGCATCTGAATCTCGCCACGCTGATGCTGGAGCAGAAGCGTTTTGCCGATGCCGAGTACTACAGTCGGCACGCGTGCGCCATCGATCCCCGCGCGCCGTCGGCGCTGTCGAGCCTGGGCCTGCTGCTTGCCTACACGCGACGCGAGCAGGAGGCGGAGGCATGCTATCGCGCCGCGCTCGCCGCCGATCCCGCCCATGCCAAGGCCAGGTTCAACCTCGCCTACCTGCTGCTGCGCCAGGGCCACTACGAGGAAGGCTGGCAATGCATGGAAGCGCGGGAAATCAGCCCGCATCTGCAGGTCGCCTTCGGCTTTCCGCGCTGGCAGGGCGAAGCGCTGCAGGGCAAGTCGGTGCTGATCGCCTGCGAAGCTGGTTACGGCGACATGATCCAGTTCAGCCGCTATGCCGAACTGCTCGGCGAACGCGGCGCCGCGCGCGTCGGCATCCTCTGTTATCCGCCGCTGAAAGAGCTGTTCGCCGGGCTGCGCGGCGTGCACGAAGTCGTCGGCCTGGACGCCGCGCTGCCGCTCGCCGGCTGGGATTGCTGGACACTGCCGCTGAGCCTGCCTTTCCTGTTCGGCACGCGGCTGGACACGGTTCCCGCGCGCCTGCCCTATCTGCATGCCGAGCCGGCGCGCAGCGCCTACTGGGCCGACGCGCTGGGCGACGGCCGCGCCCTGCGCGTGGGACTGGTATGGAAAGGCAACCCGGCGCACGACAACGACCGCGACCGTTCGCTGCCGTCGCTGGCCGCGCTGGCGCCGCTGGCCGAGGTGCCGGACCTGCGCTTCTTCAGCCTGCAGAAAGGCGGCGGCGAAGACGAAGCGGCGCCGGGCGCGCAACCCTTCGCCATCGAGGATCTGGCACCGCGCATCCATGATTTTGGCGACACGGCCGCGATCGTCGCCAACCTGGATCTCGTCGTCACCGTCGATACCGCCGTCGCGCATTTGGCCGGCGCGCTCGGCAAGCCGTGCTGGGTCCTGCTGCCGTATTACATGACGGACTGGCGATGGATGACCGCGCGCGCCGATACGCCATGGTATCCGCACGTGATGCGCCTGTTCCGCCAGAAGACGGACGGCGACTGGGCGCCGGCGCTGGCCGAGCTCAAGGCCGCGCTGGCGGCATGGCGCGCCGAATCCGTCGCACGCTGACGTTTAATCTCCTTCCCGCCCATGCGTAGAAAGCGACCGCACCCTCGCCAACTGGACGCGCTGCTGGCGCGCCTCGACCTGGAAGCCGCACCGCTGCCCTCGCCCTGCATCAGCGTCTGCCGCATCGATGCCGGGCTGTGCGCCGGCTGCCTGCGCACGCGCGAGGAAATCGCGGCATGGGGCAGCCTCGACGAGCGCGCGAAGCGCGCGGTCTGGACGGCAATACGGCACCGCCGCGACGCGCGCCGTCCGGCGTGGCGAGGCATGCTGTCGCGCCTGCTCCGGCGCCTGGGGCTGACGTCCGAAAACGGCTAGACGCGCTGTGGGCCGCCGCGTATAACGACGGCATGGACAGCGACACGATCATCATCCGGCGCGATGGCATCGCCTTGACGGCGGCCGGCTGCTATCGCGCGCTGGCGGCCAGGGATGCGCGTTTCGACGGCATCTTCTTCACCGGCGTCACCACCACCGGCATCTATTGCCGGCCGGTATGCGGCGTAAAGACGCCGCGCGCCTCCTCCTGCAGATTCTTCGGCACTGCGGCCGCCGCGGAAGCCGCCGGGTTTCGCCCCTGCCTGCGCTGCCGTCCGGAACTCGCGCCGTACGCGCTGCAGCAGAATCTCGCCCACGCGGTATGGCAGCGCATCGCCGCCGGCGCGCTGAACGACGGCGACGCCGAACGGCTGGCGCGCGAAGTCGGGCTGTCGTCGCGCCAGTTGCGGCGCGTGCTGCTGCAGCATTTCGGCGTGACGCCGGTCGAGCTGGCGCAGACGCAGCGCCTGCTGTTCGCCAAGAAGCTGTTGCAGGAAACCCGCCTGTCCATGAGCGAGGTCGCCTACGCGGCCGGCTTCGGCAGCATACGGCGCTTCAACGCGCTGTTCCTGTCGCGCTACCGCATGGCGCCGACTGCCGTGCGCCGGGCGGCGCCCGGTTTGCATGGCTTGCCCGATGGGCGCGACATCGTGCTGCGGCTCGCCTATCGGCCGCCGTTCGACTGGGCCTCGATGCTGCGCTACATGGTCAGCGGCGCCATACCGGGCGTCGAGGCGATCGACATGGGCAACGAAGGCGATGAACCAGCCTACGCGCGCAGCGTCCGCCTCGGCGAAACAAGCGGCTGGATGCGCGTGACGCAGCGGGCGGCCAAGCACCAGCTGGAACTGTCGCTGTCCGCTTCGCTGGCGCCCGTGCTGATGCCCTTGCTGGCGCGCGCCCGCCTGCAATTCGACCTGGATGCGCATCCGGACGTGATCGCCGCGCACCTGTCGGCCGATCCGCTGCTGGCCCGGCATGTCCGGCGCATGCTGGGCTGGCGCGTGCCGGGCGCATTCGACGCGTTCGAACTCGCCGTGCTCGCGGTATTGGGGCAACGGCGCGGCATGCCGGCCGCCGCCCGGCTGGCGGCCGAGCTGGTGCGGCGGTTCGGGGAACCGACAGCCAAGCCGCTACCCGGCGTCACGCATCATTTCCCGTTGCCGGCCCGGTTGGCGCAGGCCGGCATTGCGGACATCACGGCGATCGGCGTGCCGCCGGCGCGGGCAACGGCGATACGCGAACTGGCCGCGCTGGCGCTGCGCGGCGGCCTGGATCTGCGTCCCGGGCTCGGCCTGCAGGATGCAGTAGCGCGCCTGCGCACCGTACAAGGCATCGGCGACGACACCGCGCAATACGTCGCGCTGCGCGCGTGGCGCTTTCCCGACGCCTTTCCGGCCAGCGATGCCGGCTTGCGTCGGGCCGCGTCGGAAGAGGCGGACGGCGAACCTCTGACGGCCAGCCGCCTCGCCACACGTGCCGCGCACTGGTCGCCTTGGCGCAGCTACGCGGCCCTGCTGTTGTGGCAGGCCGCCGCATGAAACCCGTTTCGGGTTGTCGCAACCCGGCAAAGGAGTATCCATGATTGCATGCATCGAACATCCCAGTCCGCTCGGCACGCTGCTGCTCGGCGCCACCGAGCGCGGCCTGTGTGGCCTTTATTTTGAACAGCACCGGCATTTCGACGGGAGAGAGGGTTGGCGGCGGATTGCTGCCGGTGCGCTGACCACCGGATCGTCGGCCGCCGGATCGCCCGCCGCCGGTTCATCGGCCCACCGGTTGCTGGCGCAGGCCGCTTCGCAGCTGGACGACTACTTTGCCGGCCGCCGCCGGATTTTCTCGATGCCGCTCGACCTGGCCGGCACCGCCTTCCAGCGCACGGTATGGCAGGCGCTGCAAGGCATTCCGTTCGGCGCGCGCGTCAGCTATGCGCAGCTCGCACAGAAGATGGACAGGCCGCAGGCGTTGCGGGCCGTCGGCGCGGCCATCGGCAAAAACCCGTTATCGATCATCGTCCCCTGCCACCGCGTGCTCGGCGCGTCCGGCGCGATGACCGGTTATGCCGGCGGACTGGAGCGCAAGCGTTTCCTGCTGGAGCTGGAGGAAGGAAGCGAGGCGGCGGACAACGCCGGCTGAGACGGCCCTACTACCTTGGTCGGCGGCGGGCAGCGGAAACGCAGCTGAACAGAGGTGCCGATGCCGTAGCCGGCGCCATGCCCGGTGCCGCTGAGCGGCAGCATCAGCAGATGCTTGTCGGGGCGGTACTGCAATGCGTCCTGATGCAGGCGTACGGGCCGGTGGCGGAATAGGTCGGTGTACCGGTCGGCGCGTTGACGAGATAGGTTGCCGGTCCGAGCTGCCGCTGCTCGCACAGCCGCCGAGCGCGGCGATCAGGAGAAGGAGAACGGCGAGAGGTTATCGCATGTTTTCCTTTCGGCGTGCCGGTGTCGGAAGCGCGACGCCGAACGGCTGAGGCAGTGGTTTTTCGCCTCGGCGGCCGGAGAGGCATTCGTGCCGCGCCCACCGCAGGCGCGGCGTATGCAGCCTAGGCGGCGGCCTTCTTGACCGCCGTCTTCTTCCGGGCAACGGTCTTCTTGGCGGCGGTCTTCACAGCCTTGACCGCCGGCCGGGGTGTCGCCCCGTTCGCGGCATCGGCCGAGGCAACCGGCGCAGCGGCTGGCTTGCCTTTCGCCGGCGCCTTTTCCTTGCGCGGCTCGAACTCGAAGCTCACCTTGCCGTCCTTGCCTTTCACCAGAAAAGCCTTGAACGGACGATGCGTGCGCTGCGACACGAAACCGGGCAGCAGGTCGGTGCGGCCTTCGTTGAGCAGCTTGCGCATCTGCTCCGGTGAAATCTCCTGCTGCAGGATGATGCGGCCGCTGCGGAAGTCGCAGGTCTTCGGCTTGGACACCGAATGTTCGCAGACGTAGGACAGCGGTTGTTCGTACACGCCGCCGCCGCATTTCGGGCATGGGCCGACCGGCGTCTGGTTGCTGAAGTCGACCGGCTCGGCATCCTCGCTGTCGTTGCTCTGGCCGAAGTCGAATTCCAGCTTGCAGTTGTCGATGGTGTCGTCGCGCACGATCTTCAACACGGCGGCGAACGGCCGTCCCATCTTGGAGCGGAAGCCCTGCAGCGGGCCGATCGTGCGCTCGGCCAGCAGCTGCTCGACCTCGCTGATCTCGAACTGGCGTCCGCCCGGCACCTTCGTCATCGAGAATTCGCACTTGGTGCAGGCGAAGCGGCGATAGTTTTCCTTCACCACGCCGCCGCAGTTCGGGCACGGCGTCTTCAAGGTCGCATAGTCGCCGGGGATGGTGTCGTTGTCGTATTCCTTCGCGCGCTTGACGATGATCTGCGCCATCTGCGCGATCTCGCGCATGAATTCCTCGCGACTGATGTTGCCGCGTTCGATTTGCGCCAGCTTGTATTCCCACTCGCCGGTCAGCTCGGGTTCGGTCAGTTCGTCCACGCCGAGGCCGTGCAGCAGCGTCATTAGCTGAAACGCCTTGGCGGTCGGGATCAGTTCGCGGCCCTCGCGCAGCAGGTATTTCTCGGTTAGCAGGCCTTCGATGATGGCTGCGCGCGTGGCCGGCGTGCCGAGGCCCTTGCCGGCCATCGCGTCGCGCAGCTCCTCGTCGTCGACCAGCTTGCCGGCGCCTTCCATCGCCGACAGCAGCGTGGCTTCGGAATAGCGGGCCGGCGGTTTGGTGACCAGCGCATTGGCGACCACCGACTCGGTCTGCACCTTTTCATCCTTGGCGACCGGCACCAGGTTGCCGCTGCTTTCGCCATCCTTCTCTTCGTCGACGTCCTTGCCGTAGACGGCCAGCCAGCCGGGATTGGTCAGCACCTTGCCTTCGGTCTTGAACTTGTGGCCGGACACCTCGGTGAAGCGCGTCGTCACCTGGAACTCGGCGGCCGGGAAGAAGATCGCCATGAAGCGGCGCGTGACCAAGTCGTACAGTTTCTGTTCCGGCTCCGACAGGTTCTTCGGCGCCTGGGTGGTCGGGATGATCGCGAAGTGGTCGCTGATCTTGGTGTTGTCGAAGATGCGCTTGTTCGGCTTGACCCATTTGCTGTTCGTGATCTGTTTCGCGAACTGGTGGTAGTTGTTGTTCTCGGCCAGCACGTCCAGCGTTTCCAGCACAGTCGGCAGGTAGTCTTCCGGCAGGTGGCGCGAATCGGTACGCGGATAGGTCAGCACCTTGTGCTTTTCGTACAGCGCCTGCGCCAACCCCAGCGTGTTCTTGGCGGAGAAGCCGAAGCGTGCATTCGCTTCACGCTGCAGGCTGGTCAGGTCGAACAGCGCGGGCGCCATCGAGGTGGTCGGCTTGGATTCCTCGGTGACGATGCCGATCTTGCCGCGGCAGGCGGCGACGATGGATTCGGCGGCGGCCTTGCTCCACAGGCGCTCGGCGCGCTTCTCGGGATCGGTCTCGTCCTTCTTGAACTTGGTGTCGAGCCAGCGGCCTTGATAAATGCCGGCGGCGCACACGAATTCGGCGCGCACTTCCCAGTAGTCGCGCGGCACGAATTTCTTGATCTTCTCTTCGCGCTCGAC
>Ga0164242_10000293_pt1 | contig 62148 bp, 66 predicted proteins | sample OricomgcompostMG_FD_108783 | JGI IMG/M metagenome (GOLD analysis project Ga0164242, IMG submission 108783) | Miracle-Growth compost microbial communities from Emeryville, California, USA - Original compost - Miracle growth compost (MG) ...
CTGAGCAATTATCCCCCCGATCGGACGTCCTGGTGCTCGGCCTGACCTTCAAGGAGAATGTGCCCGATTTGCGTAACAGCAAGGTCGTCGACGTGATCGCGCGGCTCGCGGCGCTCGGCCATCGCGTGACAGTCCATGATCCGCTCGCCGATCCGGCCGAGGCGCGGCGCGAGCATGATGTCGAGTTGCTCGGCCGGCTGCCCGATGCGCACTTCGACGCGGTGCTGCTCGCCGTCCCGCACCGCGCCTATCGCGAAATGCCTGCCCGAGCGCTGACCGCCCTGGTCAAGCCCGGCGGCGTGTTCGGCGACCTCGCCAATGCGATGCCGTCGATGCCGGCGACCGTCCGCCGGTGGCGGCTATGACCGCGCCGCTCGCCCCGCCGCTGCCCGCGCGCCAGTTCTGGCATCGCCGCGACGTCCAGTTCGGCGGCGCGGTCGTGCTCGCCGCTTTCCTGCCGTTCGCCGTCGCCGCGGCGATCGAGCCGCGCCTGATCGGGCTTCCGCTGTTTCCGATCTCGTTCCTCGGCAGCGCGGCCGCGACGATCGCCGGCTTCTGGCTGTTCCGCAACCTGATCGCCTTCCCCGGCATCCGCGCGAGCTATTATGTCCTCCCGGTCTTCCTTTCGACCTTCGGCGCGGTGTTCGCCGCATTGTTCCTGCTGCGGCTCGACTACAGCCGGCCGCTGTTGGTCGCCGGGCTCGCGATGGCGGTGCTGTGGTTCTACATCGTCTATTTCATGGTCCAGCGGCGGCAGCGGTTGAACATCGCGGTAGCCCCGTTCGGCAAGGTCGCCAGCCTCTACACGATCGACACGATCGTCTGGATCCGGCTCGATCGGCCCCAGCTGCCCGCCGGCTGCGCGATGCTCGCCGCCGATTTCGACCACGACCTCGCCCCCGAATGGGAGCGTTTCCTCGCCGAATGCGCGCTCTCCGGCGTCTCGGTGATCCATTACAAGCAGCTGCGTCAATCGCTCACCGGCCAGGTCGAGATGGAGCGCCTGTCGGAAAACGCCTTCGGCTCGCTGGTGCCCAACGCGACCTATCTCGCAGCCAAGCGCGTCATCGACTTCGTCATCGCGGTCGCGCTGCTGCCGCTCGCGCTGCCGCTGATGCTTGCGGTCGCCGCGCTGGTGAAGCTCGATTCGCCCGGCCCCGTCTTCTTCCGCCAGACACGGATCGGCTATCGCGGCCGTCCTTTCCGCGTCTGGAAGTTCCGCACCATGCATGGAAGCCCGCCCGACCTCAGCGCGATCGACTCGGTCCGGCGCGTGGCGATGACCGCGACGGACGATGCGCGCATCACCCGGCTCGGCCGCGTGTTGCGCCGGACCCGGATCGACGAGGTGCCGCAGATCGTCAACGTGCTCGCCGGCGAGATGAGCTGGATCGGCCCCCGGCCCGAGGCGGCGGTGTTGTCCGAATGGTACGAGGCGGAAATCCCCTTCTACCGCTATCGCCACATCGTCCGCCCCGGCGTCTCGGGATGGGCACAGGTCAGCCAGGGCCATGTCAGCGAGATCGACGACGTGCTCAAGAAGCTGAGCTACGACTTCTTCTATATCAGTCGCTTCACCTTCTGGATCGACATGCTGATCGTGGTGCGCACGATCAAGACGCTGCTGACCGGCTTCGGCTCGCGCTGACCTGAGCGCGGCGGAGGCGTCGCCGGATGAGGAGCGGGATGCGCAGCACCGGATAGAGCAAGAACAGCGGCGGCGGCAGCGCGACTTCCCCAACGTCCCCGGCAGAGATCAGCATACGCCGCAACACCGCGAGTGCATTCCCCGGCCGCGGCGCGACGAGCAGCTTGGCAGCGAACTCGGCCCAGCCGCGATAGGGCGTATCGGCGAGGTCTCGCACCCCTCCGCCAGCGGTCAGGACGCCAAGCGCCAGCCGGTTCAATAGCCGCAATCGCAGCGACGGCGGTGCGACGAACCCTGGCGGCAATGGTGTGCCGAGCAGCTGATGCGCAAGCACCAATCCGGACGCGGCGGGACGCCCCGCACCGGCACGGCACGCCGCCTCCCACAAACACGCCCCGCCGTCGCCCGACGCCGCCACCAGCGCGCCGATATCGGCGAGCCACTTGAGCCGGGCCCAGAGATGAGCCGCCCCATGCACGCTCAGATAGACAAATAAATCCTCGTCACCGAGCGTTGCGAGCGCTTGCCCGGGCGCGACCTCGACTTGTTGCCAGCACTCCTCCGGCGGCGGCTCCGGATCAGCGAGGTCGTCCGACAGGCGCCAGTGCAGTTCGACCACCAGGTTTCGCTCGAGCTGGCGGTGAAGGCTGTCCTTCGCCGCCCAGCGAAACATGCGCAACGCGGCACCTGACAGCGGTCGGCGCGGGATGGTCCTCGCATAGCCCATCTCGTCGAGCACTCGCCATGCCGGCTCGATAGCCGCCGGCGCCACCACCAGATCGATATCGAACGCGCTGCGCAGCCCAAGCGTACCATATGCGCGCCGGGCGAGCGGCGCCCCCTTGAGAAACAGCGCCGGAATACCCGCATCGCCAAGCCGCTGCTGCAAGCGAAGCGCTTCGCCGGCCTGGCGCACCGCGGCGAGCCCGCGCCGCCGCGCCGTCTGCGCCAGTCGCTCGGGAACCGAGGCGCCAGCGGCACGCAGCCCCTCGACAACTAGGCCTGCAACCCCGTGGCGGATCGCCACCCGGCTGAGCACATTCTCATCGATCGCGCTATCGAGTGCCCGGCGGATGCGTGCCCTGCGCGCCAACGAGGGCGGCCATGCCGCGCATGCGCACACCAAGGCAAATTCGGCTGATCCCCTCGTCACCGTGTCACTATGCCGCCGCCCGGCGCGGCGCGCGAGCTTGATTTACCGCCAAGCTTCGGCCAACTCGAAATCCTGAGATGGGGAGGAAAACGATGCCGGATGCTGTGCTTCGCCGCGATGATTTTGCGCCGCACCTGGGCACCGCTTTTGCGCTCGCAGACGGCGATGACGCGATCGCCCTCACGCTTGCCGAAATCCAGCCGCTCGCTTCCCGCGCGCTCGGCGATACTGGCCGGCAACCCTTCTCGTTGCTATTCAAGGCCGATGGCCCCACGATCCTGATGCAACGCACCTATCGCCTCGCGCATCCGGTGATGGGCGCGCTCGAGATCTTCCTCGTGCCCGTCGCTCGAGACGACAAGGGCGTAAGTTACGAGGCACTGTTCAACTGACGGACGCCGGCTCCGCGATCCGCTCCATCTCGATATAGGCGGGCGTCCGGCGGATTTCGGTGAACCCAAGGCGACGATAGAGCCTGATCGCAGGATTGTAGCCTTCGACGAACAGGCCGACGCCCCTGCCCGTGGCGTGCGCAGTCTCGATCAGCTTTGTCAGAATCGCCGTCCCTACGCCATTGCCCCGCTGCTCGGGCAGCAATGCTATATCGACGAGCTGGATTTGAGTGATCCGCGGCTCGAGGTAAAGCCGACCGACCGGCGCGCCGTTATGCTCGATAACTGCAAAGCGACAATCGGCGATCGCCTTTTGGTAATGACGGCGTTGCGCGGTGAACTGCTGCTCCACGAACGCCTCTATCTGATCGGGTGTCCACAGCTGCGCCAAATGCGCCAGTTCCGCCTCGCGCGACGAGGCATAGAGGCGTTTGAGGAAAGGAACGTCGCCTTCGGTTTCGGACCGAAGCACATAGCCTTGGGCGACGAGATCGTCCGGAAACCGGAACAACGCCTCCATCGGCAACGATCCGCGATCCGTCAATTACGCGACGGAAAAACGCCGTTGAGCGCAATGACGAAGTTGACCGCGAGGATCGGATGGCGGTTTTCGTGAGGAAGGCTACTCCCCGCTATGCCAATCGTCTGTAGCGCCATCGTCACCGGCGGCGTGGTCTTGTCGCTATAAGCCTGCCCCGGATTCGACGCGCTGAGTACCGCAGTCGGACCCGGTGTTGCGGTGTTCTGCGCCGGATTGGGCGGCGACACCAGCGCACCATTCAGTGAATGCGTGTGCGAAGGAATACTGGTGGTAAGCAGCGTCACCGACGCGCTGCCCAGCTTCTCGCCCACCGTCCGGGGCGTCAGGCCCAACCCATTGCCGGCATCCATCGGCGCGGCGTCGCGCAGATCGGGTAGCGCGAAGCTGGTGGTGCCATTGCCACCATAGCTCGTGCCCAGGATCGAGAACAGCGCGGCGTTCTGGCTGATCGGCAGCAATTGCCCATTGCACAGGGCGAAGCCGCGAGGTGGAAAGTTGAAGCCGACGATCTTGATTTCGCCGATGAACGGGGTGGTCATGGCCAGGCTCTCCCGGATCTCAGTTGCGGCTCGGATACACGCCTTCCAGCGCGATGATGAAGGTGACGCACTGTGACGGCATGATATTATTGTGTGGTTGGGTGCCACCGACCGGCTGGACATTGGGGGCTAGCGCCACCGCGTTTAGCTGACTGGTACCCGGCACGGCATAGAGGAACGGCGTCGCCCCGCCGGTCGGCGCCGCGGGGACGCCGTTGGCCGGCCCGGGTAGCGATCCGGGGTCGGTGCTGGCGTTCATCGAATGCGAATGCTGCGGCATCTGCGACGCGAGGAGGGTCACCGTCTCGACACCGCCGACCTCGCCCACCGTCCTCGGCGTGAGTCCGGCGCCAGCCCCCTGATGAATTGGCACTCGCCCGCGCAGGTCGGGAAGCTGGAAATTGGTCGTTCCGTTGCCGCCATAATATGTTCCCAGAAGCGAGAACAACGCCTCATTTTGTGCGATAGCGAGCAAGGCGCCGTTGCACAGTGCCCAGCCTCGCGGCGCGAAGGTGCCGCCGAACATGCGGACCTCTCCAAGATACGGGGTGGTCATGCCGTCCTCCCTCCTTCATCTTTCGTCAGGCGGCGCCCGTTCAGTTGCGCGATGGGAAAATACCGTTGAGCGCGATGCAATAGTTCATCACGAGGAACGGCTGCATGTTCTCATGCGGCGTTCCTCCACCGGTGTTTCCAATCGATTGCTGTGCGAGCGGCGTCAGGTTGCTGGAGTTCGCGAAGAAGTTCGTCGTCGCCGACGTATCGTTGGCGAACGTATGCCCGTTCGGCGGACGCTTGTCGGCTGTTGCCGATGTCGCACTCAGCCCATGGTTGTGCGCCGGCATCTCACTGATGGTGAGCGTCACCGATTCGACCCCGTCGATGCTGCCGATCGGCGTCTGGGGTCCAGTATGAACCGGCGTGCGTCCCTGCAAATCGGGCAGCTGGAACGTCGTTTGGCCGTTGCCGCCATAATATGTCCCCAGCAACGAGAACAGCGCCGTATATTGTGCGATGGGCAGCGTCTGGCCATCGCACAAGGCGTAGCCGCGCGGGGCAAAGTTGAAGCCGAACAGCTTGATCTCACCGAGGAAGGGCTCCGACATGACAACCTCTCGTATCGTGCGGCAGAGAATAAGCGTGATGCGAACAGGCAGCCGCTCAGCGGTGCGTGAGCCAGCGTAGATCATTACAGGCGCGATACAAGGGCGAATCTACCCTAACATCCCCATTAAGCATGGATTTGGCGCGGTCCTCGGCGAAGCGGAGCGATTCTTCGGCATCTGCTCGAGTGGTTCGGCGGATTGCGCCGACGGCCCCATTCTGTCATCATGCCGGGCCGAAGCTCCGCTTTGGGAACGGCTCAGGAGTGCGCGCAATGGCGAAGGCGAACGAACCGGTGGAGACGGATGGCACGATACGCTCTCCCGCGCAGATGGCCGAACGCAAGCCTTGGTCGACGCCGACCGTGACCGTTTCCCATCTGCGCGACGCGCGCGCGCATGTCAGTATCGGATCGGACGGAACCACCGTCACCACAGGCGGCTTCGTCTATCAATACGGCTCGTGAGTCCTACGCCGGCGGATCGGCACCTCAACGATTGGAACTATCGAACCAGGCGATGAACCGTGCCAGCACGATGGCACGCGCCGCAACATACAGTCGTGCATGGTCGGCCAGCCGGCCTTCGTCCGCTGCCGAGATCGTCATCTCGATCGAATCGAAATCGATATAGCGCGACAGGCGGCCGTCATGGTCCAATGCACGTGCTTCGGCGAGCGCGACTGATGCCCCATCGCGCGCCGCGCGGAACAGGTCTGGGTCTTCGGCGTCATTGCCCGGCGGCCGATCGAGCAGGTGGCGCGGCAGACGATCGCCCAGCGCCGATCGCGCCAGACAACGCTCCACCCCATGCTTGAACTGGAGTGACTCGGGGATCGCGAGCGCCAGCTCGACGACTCGCTTGTCGTGGAAGGGCCTAGTGAACTCCAGTCCCTGCGCGGCGGCGAGCGTCGCTTGGCTCGGTGCGCCCATTGTGGCCTTGCCCAACAAGTGCAGCCAGCGTGCGCGCCAGCGCAGATGCGTGACCGCCGGCTGGCGGAGCCGCTTCGGGTCGATCGCCCGGCGCGCAAACAGCTCGCCGGCGAAGGTCGCGTTGATCGGCCGAGTTCGCCAGATCGGCCGGAACCCGCGCCGCGCCGCATGCAGGCCGGACAGGACATGCAGCGGCAGCAGCGCCGGGATCGTGTCGATCAGCCATAAGTCACGCCACGATCGGTCTGTCGCGCGGCGCCGCGCGATCAGCTCGCGAGCGAAGCGGACGGCGCGGCCGCGCCTCAGGATGCGGCCGAGCATCGCCGGCGCGCGGACATGGAGCGTATAGTCGCCGCCCATCCCGTCCATTACCAGGCGCGCGCCGGTAGCGGCAGCGATGCCGTACAGCGCGGCGCGCCGATAGGCTGTCCCACCGTCAGTAAGGAACCGCGCCTCCAGGTCGGTGAACAGCCCCTCCTCGCCGCGAACGTGATAATGCAGATCGAGGAACGGATGGTCGCGCCACGCCTCGACCGCGGCGCGTGCGTCGCGTGTCTTGCGCGGGTCGTCCTCGGCGAGCACGGAGGCGACCGCAATCACCCGCCGGCCCTTCGCGGCGACGATCGGCCCGGCCAGCGCGGCGATCGCGCCGCTGTCGAATCCACCGCTGAACAACAACCCCGGCGGCCGGGTCAGCCGCCGCACACGACAGGTAACCGCCTCCTCCAGCACCGAACGATAGGCGTCGAGATAATAGGCTTCGTCGCGCCCCAGATGCTGGGCGCCCGCATGGGGTGTCCAGTAGGTGCGAGCGACGGCTTCACCTTCCGAACCGAACCGGATCAGCGTTCCCCCCGGCACCTGCGCGATGCCCTCGTACAGCGTCTCGCCGCCACTCGGATCGACCGGATGGAGCAGTTGTCGCCCGATCGCGTTTTCCGACAGACGGCGCGGCACCCCCTCAACCGCCCACAACGCCTTCGCCTCACTGGCGAACGCGATGAAGTCAGGGCCATGATGATAGACGACGCCGCGTTGCCCCATGTGATCGCGCCCGAGCAGCAGCGAACGGCAGCGCGCGTCCCAGATCGCAAAGGCGAAATCGCCGACCAGATGCTCGGCGCACGCCTCGCCCCAATGGCGATAGGCGGCGAGTAGCAGCGCGCTGTCGGGCATGTCGGGAAGCGCATCGGGAGGGATGCCGGTTCGGGCGGCGATCTCGTCGCGATTGTCGAGCCTGATATCGGCGGTCAGCGCCACTTGCGCGGAGTCCTCCCACAGCGGCTGCGCCTCGTGGATGTCCTCGGCGTTGACCCGCATCAGGCAATGGCCGAACCCCACAGAGCCGACGACCGAGCTGCGCTGGCGGTCTGGTCCGCGATGCGCGAGCACCTTGCCCATCCGTTCGACGGCCGCAGTGGGGGCCGGCGCGCCGTCGAACCCGACGATCCCGAAGATCGCGCTCACGGTTCCAGATCGATCACCCGATAGCGGGCAAGCTGGTCGAGAAACGCCGCCACTTCCTCGCGGCATATTCCGGGCGAGACGTCGAATTCACGTTCGAGTTCGGCGCAAAGCGCCTCGGTATCGCACGGCGCATCGATCAATTCCCAGACGCGCGCGCCGACGTCGCTCAGGCCCACGTACAGGCCTTGCTCGACGCTCATCATCAGGATCTCATTGTCGACCTTCGCCGCCAGCCAGTCCCCCCGCTTGCGAACGATCATGCGTCGGCTCCTCGTTGCGTTTCGTCCAGTCGAACCTCCTGGAGCCGGCGATAGGGTTCGGCGAGATACGCCTCCACTGCGGCGCGTTGCGGCGCGGTCGCGGCCCGTTGCTTGTCCTCGATGTCGTTCGAGAAGGAAAAGGTCGGGCGCTTGGCGTCGCGTGCCGCCGCCGCGTGCATCGCGGCCTGCTCCTCGGGACTCGGCGCAATCCCGAAATGCGGCAGGATCCGCGCCTTCACCACGTCGGGCAGTTCGCGATACTCAACCATCATACCGCCGCCGAGAAGGCGGTGTTCCAGCGTCGCCTCACAAATGCGCGCCAGCACGCGGGCGGCATATTCTTCCGCCGGCATCGCGTGGGCATCGGCGATGCCGAAAATGTCATCCATCATGCCCGGTACCGTTTGCAGCCCGCGCATCCGCGTGTGCGACACCAGCACCTCCACAGGATCGCGATATAGGAACAGCCACGGCGTGTCGGGAAACGCCAGCCGGAACAGCGGCAGCGCCAGCGTGTGCCAGCTGTCGAGTTTGATGAAATAGGGCTGTCCCTTCGATGAAGTCCGGCCCAATGCCGCCGCCATCGCACGAACCAGCGCGACCCGGTCGGCGATCGGGGCATCGGCCCGCCGTTGCGCGAGTTGGACGATCACGTCGAGTGGCGGCGCTTCGGAAACTACGACATGCGCCGGCGCCGCCGCAAGCATCTGCGCCAATAGCGTCGAGCCGCAGCGTGACATGTGGAAGATCAGCCCGGCCGGGACGGCATTGGCATCGTCCGGGCGGTCGGACACCAGGGTCGACAACTCGGTTCGCCGCCGCAGCAGTCGATTGAGCGGTCGGCGGCGGGCGATGCGCAGCGAATCCTCGAAAAAGGGTTCGATCAGGCGCGCGTTGCCGAAATGCGCCCAATCGACCATCATCCGTCCCCGCGCGGGTGTGACTGCAACCGGCAGCCAGCCCGGACCGGGCCAGCACCGGTCGGTCGCCGGTGCATCTTCGAAGCGATCTATGCCGAGCGGATCGGGATGCAGCCGCCGCTCAGCCGCGCCGCGGTCAAACGAGCCAGGTAGCGCGTCGAGAAACGCCGCCTGATCATCGATCGCGGCCAGCCGGTCCTGCAAATCCGGATCGCCCCGGAGTCGCTCTAAAATCCGATCGAAAAAAGGAGGCGGATCCCGATCGCTCATTTTTCTTCCCAGCCGTCCCCGCTACCGGTAGGGCATTGATATCGCGAAACGCCCGTTGCGGAAGGGTGCCTACCATGCCCGATCTGCCTCGCCAATCCGACACAACGCTCCCCGACCGCATCCGCCTGCCGTTCGCGTTCAACCCGGCAAAGCTCGTGGCGGACCTCGATCGCATTACCGCCGACGGCTGGATCGACCATCTGGTAAAAAGCAACTATGAGGGCGACTGGTCGGTCTTGCCGCTGCGCATCACGGCGGGTGCAACTCATCCGGTGATGATGATCTACGCCGATCCGACGGCGGTGCGGTTCGAGGATGCCCCCGCGCTCGCCCGTATGCCCTATTTCCGCCATGTACTGGCGCAGTTCGCCTGTCCGCTGCAGACGGTTCGCCTGATGCGCCTGACGCCGGGCTCGCACATTCGTGAACATCGCGACCATGATCTCGCCGCCGAACAAGGCGCCGCACGCCTCCATGTGCCGATCACGACCAGCCCCGACGTCGCATTCCTGCTCAACGGAAGCCGGGTGGAGATGGAGCCCGGCAGCGCCTGGTATCTGCGGCTGGCCGACCCCCACAGCGTCGTCAATCGCGGCCAGGCCGATCGCATTCACCTCGTCATCGACTGTGTCGTCGACGATTGGCTGGACGCGCTGTTGCGCGAGGCGGCTCAGATGAAGCGGCCGATCTCGACCATGCACGGATCGATCGGATAGCCGGTCATCCTGACGCCCGCCGCTTCCAGCCAGGCGTGCGCCTCGCGTCGGTCGCCGCGCCGGTCCATGCCGAGGTGGACCACGCCTGTGATGCCGCGCCGTCGCAGCATCGCCTGAGCAGCGACGGCTTGTTGCAAGCAGGCCGCGCGGAACGGCATGAAAGCGGCGGTCGCGCGGACTGCCCAGCCAATCCGCCGGGCAGTCCGCCGTGCGTTGGGGCCGGGCATCGTCGGCCGGTCGGCGGTGTCGGGGGCATCCACGGCGACAAAATCGCCGAGCCGGCCCGCGATCTGTGCAAACGGCCGAAACGCGAGCTCCACGCGCGCCGTCAGCAGGCGAAGAGCAGCCTCGACGACCAACGCCTGCGCCTCGGGCCCGGCGACGGCCAAGGTTCTCAGCTTGCGCGCGACGATCCTCGGAGCCGTCACATCGCGTCACCTTGTCCTGGCGCGCAGGCATAGCCGAGACGCGCCATCATCGCGCCGTGCGCCGTCTCGATGGCGCGAGCCTGGCCGGGCATGAGTTCGTCGCGCCATCCGCCCGCGATGCCGCGCCGGAAGAACGCCCCCTTGCGCCCCGGCGGCGCCTCGCGGAATCCGGCCTCGCGCTCTTGCCTCTCGAGTTCGGAAAAACTCGCGAAGTGCACCGCGCGCTCGATGGCCGCTGCGCCGATCGTCACCCCAGCGAAGGCGAGTGCGCCGGCAAGCACCTCTGCCGTAGCCTCGTGCAGGTCTTCGTAGCGGATCAGATGCAGCGGGAGCATCGTCTGATCGAGCCAGCTGCGATGGTAACCGGACCAGCCGGGAAGCTGCTGCCGCAATTGGTTCTGTTGCCGATCGATCCGGCCGCAAAAGGCTGCCTCCGGGTCAGCCATGAAAGCAATCGCCTGGTCGATCGGCTGACCATTGTGATTAGCAAGCGACGGGGCAACGTCGCGCGGATCGCGGGCGATGAGGATTGCGCCATGGGCGGCGGCGACGCCGCCCAGCAGCGGTTCGCCGTCGGCGGTGATCGTCCACGCATCGTGCGTCTTGACGAACCGGACGTCGCCCGCGCCTGCCTCGTCATCGTCGTGCTCATTATCACCTCTCGGCGGTCGCGCACCGTCTGCCATCGCTCGATAGACCGAGGGCCGCAGGCGGTCGCATTCGTCATGCGTCAACAAGCCCGACGGGAAGAGCAGCAGGTTGTCGAATCGCGCGCGCGCGCTGGCGATCCCGCCGCGGCCATGCAGGCTGTTGATGTCGACCGGGCGCTCAGCATCCAAATTGGCGATCAGCAGCCGGAACCAAGTGCTGCCCGATTTGGGATAGGACGCCAGCCAGATCGTCCGCTTCACTCGGCGCGCTCCACAAGGCCGAGATTGCGCCAATGCGCATCGAGTCGGCCGATCACCACCGTCATCTCCGAAAATTTCAACGCTCGGGTGAGGTGGAATACCCCCGCCTGCCGCGCGACGGCCACCGCCCCCCGAAAGTAGAGATCGGCCTGGCCCAACCGATCGACCATCATCGGGCGATAGGCATTGGCGCGGATCAACGCGGCGGCGGCGGTCAGGCCAGCCCGCTCGATACCAGCTGCATGGGGCGGGCGCGCTTCGCGCAAAACGTAGACAGCGACGATCGGCAGCGCCTGCGTCGAGGAGGCGCGGGGCTCGACATGATATTTGTGGAGGCGTGCGCGCACGGCAGTCGTCCGCCGTTCAGCAAGCGACAGCCGCTCGATCGCCTGGTTCCACAGCTTGAGGTGCCGACCGTCGGGATGCACCAGCGCCGTGCCGTCGGGGGCAATCTCGATCCCGCACACGTCGTCGGCGACGAGATCGCACCCCGCCTCGACCAGCGCCGCCGCGAGGGTCGATTTCCCAGCGCCCGACGGCCCGCAGAACAACACCGCACCATCGCCGACCCGGATGGCGCTCGCATGGAGCACGATCCGGCCGCGCTGATGCAGCAGCAGGCCGAAGCCCGTGCCGGTGAGGAATGCCGCCGCGTCCCCGACCGTCATGCCAGCTGCAAGTTCGTACAGAATCTCGCGGCCCGCGGTCAGCAACATGCGAACGATGCCGGGGACAGCCAGCAGCATGCATTCGCCCGCGAGCGCCCAATTCGGCCCGACTGCCTCCGGTGCCGCGAGGCTCGGCGGCACCACGCCGCTCAGGATGGAAACCTGGGGTTGCCCGGTCACTCGGGTGGCGAGGAGGCCGGGCAAGGCAATATCCGATTCAACCGACAGGCCGGAGACAATGTAGCGCAAGATCAACCCCCTCGATCGATCCGGGGCGGACTCGTCATGTCGCCTCTGCCTGGCGATCTTGCCCATGCGAGAGCATTCCGGCGAGTTCCCGCAGATAAGCCCTGGCGGAGACGGAGGGATTCGAACCCCCTGTTTGCCGGCCTTTGTAATCCACCGCTTTTTGAGCCATACTCCGCAGAGAAACAAGGATTTTCTTGTGGCATTGGCCTGATGATCGGCCGCAGCGGTTCGTCCCGGTTTGCCCTGTTCCGGTGCAAAAGTACGGACCGAAGTAAGGACCGAGAATCAGTCGAGAGGGCGGCACGCCGCTAGCACAGGGAGATCCCGATGCCGTGAGCGATCCGTTGCGCCACGGTCGTGCAGGAGTAGTGACGTGTCTTTGAATAAGCTCAGTGCCCGCAAGGTCGAGACCCTCTCCAAGTCAGGCTGGCACAATGATGGGGGCGGTCTGTATCTGCGGATCACCGAGGGCCGTCCGACCAAATGGGTATACGTCTTCAAGCGTGACAAAAAGCGCCGCGAAATGGGTCTGGGCCCCTTGGCCGACGTGTCTCTGGCGCAGGCGCGCGACTTGGCTGTGATCGCCCGCCAGATGGTGAAAGACGGTCTCGACCCCATTGAGGAGCGCAAGGCCGCGATAGCGAAGGCTTCCGAGGAAGCGGCGGCGCGTGCGCCGGACCGGCCGAGCACTCCCTTGTTCGGAACCTTTGCCGACACGTACATCGATACGCACGAGGAGGGCTGGCGCAACCTCAAGCATCGTCAGCAGTGGCGCAACACCATCAAGACGCACGCGGAGCCGCTTCTGATGAAGCCGGTCGATACGATCACCTCGGACGACGTGCTTGCCGTCCTCAAGCCAATCTGGACCAGGATTCCTGAAACAGCCGGCCGTTTGCGCGGGCGGATCGAAAACATCCTCGACGCCGCGAAGGCGTCGAAGCACATCGCCAGCCCCTGGGAGAACCCAGCGCGCTGGAAAGGCAATCTCATTCACCTGTTACCCCGCAGGAAGAACAAGAAGCAGGTCCGTCATCACCCGGCGATCCCCTACGAGGAGATGCCCGACTTCATGCGTCAGCTACGGCGCCGTCCGGCGATCGCCGCTCGGGCGCTTGAGCTGACGGTTCTTTGCGCGACCCGCACCAACGAAACGCTCAAGATGAAATGGTCCGAGGTCAATCTTCAAACCGAGGTATGGACGGTGCCGAAGGAGCGGATGAAGATGAACGTCGAGCATCGTATTCCGCTTCCGTCGCGCGCCGTCGAGATCATCAAGAAAATGGCGCGCGGGTCCAAATGCGATCCGGACAGCTACGTGTTTCCCGGGCAGAGCCTAGGAAGTTCGCTATCCCAGATGTCGATGACGATGTTGCTCCGGCGGATGAAGCTCGGCCATTATACCGTGCATGGCATGCGCAGCAGCTTCCGCGATTACATGGGCGATATGACGCACCATGCGGAGTCGACGGTCGAACAGGCGCTCGCCCATCAGGTCGGCGACGAGACGTCGCGCGCTTATCGGCGCGGCGATGCGTTCCTCAAACGGCGCCAGGTTTTGCGGGATTGGGAGATGTATCTCTACGTGTCGCCCCGGAAGAAACGGCGCGGGAAGGGCGACGTCACTTCTATCGCGGCGTGATGACTACGGTGTCGGGACAACTCCGGCTTTTACTCTGTCAATCCAAGCCTCGATCTCGCGCTCGCTCCAACGCACCGCGGCGGGCGTGATCTTGTAGGGTTTGGGGAAGCGGCCATCAGCGATCAATTCGTAGATCATTGTCTTTCCGAGGCCGACGCGCCTGCGCACCTCTAGCAACCTGAGCAGTCGATCGCAGCTTTCCTCCGTTGATTCGGTCATTCACTTCGTGCCCCACTTCGGGCGCGGGTTTTTGCGAAACTACGGTCGCTTGCGATGAACGCGGCAAGCATCTGCGGAATCAGTTCCGTTACCGGCTCATCCTCTCCGTAGGTCGCGCTATAGAGCGCGGCGTAGTCGTCGAGCGCCTGTTTCAGGTCGGGTAGGACGCTGATGGTCAGCTTGACCGGCGTGCGATCCGGCAGTTTGCCGAGCTTGATCCCAGCCATGTCAACGGCGCCCTGCCTCGGCGAACACAAGATCCTTGTGGACCACCAGCCTGACCGGAGCCCCCGGCCGGATCGTGATCGTCGGCTGAGTACCGAGATTGCGCTGGGTAATCTGATCGCCGGCACGCGCTACATTGTCCTGCGTCGACATGCGAATCGCTTGCATGAGATCGCTCTGGCCGGAGAGCGCCAATTCGGAGCTGACCCCGAGGAGCGTTGAAAGCGCTACGCCTTTCAGCAACTGCCAGGTATGAAAATCCACCTTGTCGGCAATCCCGGCATAACCGGACGGATCGGTGGCGGGCACATTGTCGATCCGGAGCGAGCTGCCATCGGGCATAATGATCCGCTGCCAGACAATCAGCGCGCGCTTCTGCCCGAACGCTACCACGGAGTCGTAGCTGCCGATCAGCCTTGCGCCCTGTGGGATCAGCAGCAGGCGGCCGGTCGCGCTGTCATAGGTGTTTTCCGTCACCTGTGCCGTGACGAGGCCCGGAAGATCGGATCGCAAGCCAGTAATGAGGCTCGCGGAAATCACGCTACCCGCCGACAACGTATAAGGCGACGGCAGCGACATCAGCGTGTGCGGATTCACATCGTCGCGCGGATCTAGATTGGAGACGAACGCTTCCTTGCGCCCTTGCGCGTTGGGATCGTTGGTCGCAGCGAGCGCCAACTTGGGCGCAGACTGATCGCCGCTCGCCATCGGTGTCGCTGTGGCTGGCGTGGTATCGCCGCCGCCCGCTTGCCTGTTCTGTACCAGCACGCCGGACTCGCGCGCCGCCTTCAATTCGGCAAGCTGTCGTTCGCGTTCGGCAGCCTCGGCCTGCTGGAGCTGCTGGGCCACCGGATCGATCGTCGCCATCGTCGATTGCTGATGCTCGAGGATCGGCTTGCCGAGATCGCCGGGCAGCGGCGGCCCGAGCTGCGGCACATCACCATAGGTGGCGGGAGCGCCATCGAGTGCGTCGCTGTTCGGCCGCGAATTGGGCTGCGACAGTTGCTCCTGAGTCTCGACACGATGAAACAGGCGCGGCTTCAACGCCATCCATGTCACCGCGATCAGGCTCACCGAGCCAATCGCCGCGATGGCGATGATGACGCCGCGCTTGAACCGGATCGCGCGCGGCGGGCGGGTGCGGATCGCAAGCGTCTCGGGATCGAGCTTGGCGGGCTGAGCTGCAGCGGTGTCGGTCACGACCCCCTCCGCCCGCTGGCCGGTTCGCCGGTCCGGCTGATCCGCACCACGTCCTGATGCTTGAGCCCGAGCCGCAATTCGGCCGTGTCGAACAGCCGGTCGACGACATAATAGCGCCCCTGCACGCGGTAGTTCACGAGGCTCACCGTACCCTTGGTATCGACCAGGAACAGCGGCGGTGCCACCCCTACCCCCAGCGTCGCCGGGAACTCGATGAACGTCTGCCGACCGTCGTCGAACGCCCGCAGCGGCCGCCATGCGGGCTTGTCGCCCGAGATCACATAATCGAAGTGAAGCTGCTCGACCTGCAATCCCGATGCGACCGGCTGGGCGGCCCTCGCCTGCTCGGCGGCTGCCTTGAGCGCGATGAGCTGATCGGCCGGATAGGTCCAGGACAGTGCGGACATGGCGGTGTGCTCGGTGCTGGTCAGCGCCAGATGATAGGCCCTTTTGTCGGTGGTGATCACGACGTTGGTGGCGAGCCCTGCCGTGAACGGCTTCACCAGCACGTGCGTGCGCTTGGTGTCGCCGCTGCCGCTGCTGGTGTCGCCGATCACCCAACGAACCGTGTCGCCGGCGGCGACCGCACCGAGGTTCTCGCCCGGCTGCAAGGCGATATCGGTCACCTTCCCCGGTGCCGTGAACACATGATAGATCGCGCCGTCGCTGTACGGATAGACCTGCACCGCGTTAAGGTAATCACCGGTCGCGGGCTCGAGCGTCGCGGCGCGGTTGGCGGCGCGAACACGCAGCTCGGCGGGCGAACGCGGCTGATGACGATGGTGAACCGGCAACGGCGGCGGCGGTGCAGCGATTGCTAGTGTCGATGCGGTCGGCGTCGCCGATTTTGCAGCGGGTGCCACCGGCGCGACTATGGACGTGCTCTGCGTGGGCGCGGATATGCCGGACACGGTCTGGGCAAGCGCGGGCGCGGCGACGGTCAACGCCGTCGCCGCCAGGATGGCGGACTTCATGGTTGGATCTCCGGGTTGATGGTCGGGGCGGCAGGAACGGACACGAGCGGTGAGCCGGCCGGGATGTTCACCGACGCGCTCGATGCAGTGGGAGCGGTTGATGCCGCTGATGGCACCGGCGCGGCGGGTTCCAGCTCGCGGCTCCAGTCGATCGCATCGACGTACAGCCCAAGCGGGTTCTTGCGGAGCGTATCGGCATCGGACGGCGGCGCCATCACCACGGTCAGGATCGCGGTCCAGTGCGATGTACCGGCCTGGCTCCCGCCCTCATAAGCGGTCTCGACCCACTTCACCTGGAAAGACTTGTCGGACGCGCGCACGACGCTGGTGATCTGCACCGAAACCGTCTGTTCCCCGACATGCCCGAACGGATCGGCGGAGCGGGCGTAATCGCCGAGGAACACCGCGCCCCGCTTGGTCGTAAAGTCGTAAGCCGAGAGCCAATCCTGCCGCATCAGCACCGGATCGAGCGAGACGGAGCGCACGTCACTGATGAACCGCGACAGGAACCACGCGACCTGAGCATCGGTCGGCTGATAGTCCTTGGCAGCGGGCGCGACCGCGCGCGCCTCGCCGAGCCGATCGACCTCGACCACATAAGGCACGACCCGGCTTTGCAGTGATTGCCAGAGTAAGCCGCCGGACAAGGCCGTGGTCAGCCCGAGACATCCGAATGCGACCAGCCGCCAGTTGCGCGCCTGCACACGGGCCGAACCGATCCGTTCATCCCAAAGCTGTCCGGCGCGCTGGAATGGCGTCTCCGGTGCCGGCGTGCGCCCATAGCGTTGCACCGATCGCTTGAAGAGCATGTCAGTCCCTTTCCTTGATGTCTGGGCTAGCGCCATGGCCGCCGCGCTCGCCCTGTTGGAGCGTATGGAATGCAATTTGACGGTGATGACGGGCGGCTTGCTGCGCCTTCATGGTTCGCGCCCAGCCGGGAATCGATGAGGTGCCGGCCTCAGCGGCTTCGCCGGGGCGGGGCGTGCTGTTGGCCAGCGCGCTGAATGCGGCCTGTTGTCCGGACTGGGCGGCTTCGCCGAGCCCCAAAGCGGCCGACATGCGCGATCGGGCGGCGCCGCCGGCCGCGCTCGCCATGCCGCTCAAACCGGCGCCGACGCTCGCCGAACCTGCGCCTTCCTGCCCCAGCGTGTAGGCGGTCGATGCTGCCGACCCCATCGCGGTGCCGGCACGGACTGCGCCAAGACCGGCGGCGGCCAGCCCACGCGCTGCACCGATGGCGCCTGCGCCGCCCAGGTACATGATACCGCCCGCGCCGAGCGCCGTGCCGATCGCTGCGCCGGCGCCGAGCTGCGGGGCACCGGCCACCAAGCCGGAGGCGATGGAGGGCCCAAAGATTCCGAGCCCGAACAGCGCGAGGCTGGCGAGAACGAGGCTCATCGCCTTGCCGATGTCGGGTTCGGTCCCCTGCAAGGAAGCAGTGAACGGCTGGAAATAGTTGGAGCCGATGCCGACGATGACGGCGAGCACCATCACCTTGATGCCCGAGCTGACGACATTGCCGAGCACGCGCTCGGCGAGGAAGCTGGTGCGGTTCCACAGCGCGAACGGCACGAGGATGAAGCCGGCGAGGCTCGTCAGCTTGAACTCGAGGATGGTGACGAACATCTGCACCGCGAGAATGAAGAAGGCGAGGATGACGATCACCCACGCCACCAGCAGCACGACGATCGTCAGGAAGTTGTCGAAGAAGGTCGTGAACCCGAGATACTGATGCACCTGTTGCAGCAACGGCCACGCCGCCGAGAAGCCGATTCCTGCGAGCCGGCCGGGCTTGAGAAGATCGTCGGCGTTCAGCGTGCCACCGCCCGCCGTTAATCCGGCTTGCGCGAATGAATTGAAGATGATCGTCGACAGCGCGGAGAAGCTGTTCAGGATGAACGCGAACGCGCCGATATAGAGGATCTTGCGGATCAGACGGCCGAGCACATTGTCTTCGCCGCCCAGCGCCCAGAACAGGCCGGCAAGCGTAATATCGAGCGCGATCAGCGTGCGGCTGAGGAAACTGACATCGCCACCGAGCAGCCCGAATCCGCTGTCGATGTAGCGGATGAACGCTTGCATGAACTGATCGATGACGGAGAGGTCGTTCACGTTGCTGGTGTCCTGATCGTAGGAATGGATGCCGCGGAGCCCGTCCGGGGGAGCAGGCGGCCGAGCCCCGCGGCGACGGCGACGGATGGCGCAAACCGCCGCCGTCCGTACCGACTTCGCCTATCGAGGGGTGTAGGCGTTGCCGGAGCCGAGGAACTTGGTCGTGGCGTCTTGCGCGTCGGCCTGCGCCTGTGTGCGATTGGCGCGCTCGATCGCATCGGCGCGATATTGCGCCGCCATCAGCGTCTGAATCTGGAACTGCTGCTTAGCGACCAGCGCGAGAAGCTGGTTGGTGGCTTGGCTGACCTGCAACGCGCCCTGCGCGCCTTGGCTGCGCTGGACGATGCCGTTCAGCGATGCCTGGTCGACGGCAATGTTTTCGACCACCTGCGCCTGCACGGTCATGGTCTGCTTGTAGGCCGCCATCGACGTGTCGAGCCGGCTTCGCGCGTCGATGACATGCTGATCGTTGGAGAGGGCAGCACTGAAGCTGGTCGGGTACTTTGAGCGGAACTGCTGGTCGAGATTGGCGACGCGGAACTGAATGCCCTGAGCCTGACCCATGAGCTGGTCGATCCGCTGGATGTTCTGCTGGAGCGCCTGAAGCTCGGGGAAGTTGATCGTGGTCAGATTCCTTGCCTGATTGATCAGGCCCTGCGCCTGATTCTGAAGCATGCGGATCTGGTTGTTCACCTGCTGCAACGTCCGCGCAGCCGTAAGGATGTTCTGGCTGTAGTTGGACGGGTCGAACACGGTCCATTGCGCATGTGCCGGCTGGCTCGGCAGCATTACGCCCATGGCCAAGGCACCGGCAGCGCCGAGGCCGAGCGCGGACGCGATCAAATATTTGCGCGACAAGATACGCATTACAGGTCTCCGTTATTTGAGGTTGAGGGAAAGTCGCCGAGCAGGTCGGCCGCCCATTCGAGGTCGGCGGATGCGAGGAAGCGGGCCGCGAAGTCGTGGGGGCCGTGCTCGGCCAGGATCGTATCGATCCGTTTCTGGCTGGCGGGATCGGACGCACCGCACAGCGCCAGCGCGATCGGTCCCAGCCCCAGTTCGAACAGGCGGTTCCCGCGCGCGGATTGGAGATAATAATGCCGTTTCGGTGTCGCGCGGCTCACCAGCTCGATCTGGCGGTCGTTAAGCCCGAACCGCTCATAGGCAGCGCGCGACTGCGGCTCGATCGCGCGATCGTTGGGCAGAAAGATGCGCTGCGGACAGCTTTCGATGATCGCGGGCGCGATTGTCGAATCCGCGATGTCGGCGAGGCTTTGCGTCGCGAACACCACCGCAACGTTGCGCTTCCTGAGCACCTTCAGCCATTCGCGGATGCGCGTCGCGAACAGCGGATGGTCGAGGAACACCCAGGCTTCATCGAGGATCAGCAGCGTCGGCCGTCCGGTGAAGCGTTCTTCGAGCCGGTGGAACAGATATGTGAGCACCGGCGCGACGACGCCCGCTTGTCCCATCAGCGCTTCAGTCTCGAAGCACTGCACGTCGGCAATCGCGAGATCGTCTTCGGCGGCATCGAGCAGACGGCCGAACGGGCCTTCCAGCGTATAGGGGGACAACGCCGATCGCAGTGCGGTCGATTGCAGCAGCAGCGACAGGCCGGTCAGCGTTCGTTCCTCGACCGGCGTGGTGGCGAGGCTGGTGAGCGCCGACCAGACGCCTTCCTTGACTTCCGGCGTCACCAGCATCTTTTCGTGGGCGAGCAGTGCGCCGATCCACTCGGCGGCCCAGGCGCGTTCGTCGGCGCGGTCAATGTGGCGAAGCGGCTGAAACGCAATCGCCTTGCCGCCCTCGTCATTACCACCAAGGCCGAGCGCATGATGCGCGCCGCCCATCGCCAGCACGGCGGCGCGCGCCGAGAATCCCTTGTCGAAGATATAGACCTGGGAATCCGGGTAGCGACGGAACTGAAGCGCAATCAGCGCCAGCAGCACGGACTTGCCCGCGCCGGTCGGCCCCACCACCATCATATGCCCGACATCGCCGACATGGGTGCTGAGCCGGAATGGTGTTGAACCGGCGGTCTGTGCAACCAGCAGCGGCGGGCCGTCGAGATGAACGTTGCGCGCCGGGCCGGCCCACACGCTCGACAGCGGCATGAGGTGCGCCAGGTTCAGCGTGTGGACGATCGGCTGGCGGACATTGGCATAGGCATGGCCCGGCAGTGACGACAGCCAGGCTTCGACCGCGTTCACGCCTTCGCGGATTGTGGTGAACCCCAACCCGCCGGTGATCCGCTCGAGTGCACGGACCTTGTCCTCGACGCGGACGCGATCCTCGTCGGACACGGTGATCGTGGTCGTCAGATAGCCGAACGCGACATGATCACCGCCGAGCGCCTGCAACGCGAGGTCGGCATCGGCAACCTTGTTGTCCGCATCGATATCGAGAAGCTGGGCCGGCTGGTTGTAGATCACCTCGCGCAGCATCGCGGTGATCGACTTGCGCTTGTTGAACCATTGCCGGCGCAACTTGGTCAGCAGCTTGGTCGCGTCGGTCTTGTCGAGCGCGATGAACCGCGTCACCCAGCGATACGGGAAGTCCGCTTCGTTGAGCGCGTCGAGGATGCCGGGTCGGCTCATGTTGGGAAAGCCGGTGATGGTGAGCGTGCGCAGATGCCGCTCGCCCAGCGTCGGCTCCAATCCGCCGACCAGCGACGTGTCGGCCAGTATCCCGTCGAGATACATCGGCGTCTCAGGGACCGCGACGGGATGGCGGCGGTTCGAGATCGTGCCATGAAGATAGGTCAGCGTCTCGGCCGATGAGAGCGCCCGAACTTCGGGCATGAACGCGCTGAATAGGTCGAGCGCGCGGGTACTCTCGGCGATGAAGTTGGTAAGCGCGCCGCGCCAATCACGGCCCGGTGCCGCATCGGGTCGATCAACCAGCGAGCGGCCGGCCGCATCCGCGCCATCAGCGGCGGGCAGCCAGGTCAGCGTCAGGTGATAGCGTGATTCATAATGCGTGCGTTCGGCGTCGAACCGGGCACGGCGTTCCCGATCGACCAGCCACGATGCGGCATCGGGGAACGTGCTGTCGGGATAGCCCAGCGCTTCTCGCCGCTGGGCCTCGAAGAATAATGCCCAGCCGGTGCCGAAGCGCTTGAGCACATTGTTGGCGCGCGCGCTGGCCGAGACCAATTCGGCTTCGGTCGCGGACTCAAGGTCGGGTCCGCGGAATGCCAGCGTCCGCTGGAAGCTGCCATCCTTGTTGAGGACCACCCCTTCGGCGACCAGCGCCGCCCATGGCAGATGATCGGCGAGGCGGTCGGCGCTATGGCGATATTCGGCCAGGTTCAGCATGCGAGATAGCTCCGCTGGCGGAGGTGGCGGACAAGGACCGGCGCGAAGGCGGGATCGCGGCGCGCGGCGAACACGGCGACGCTGTGGCCCACCGCCCAGACGACGATCCCGGCGATCCACTGCTGAAGGCCCAGCCCGATCGCAGCGGCGAGCGTGCCGTTGATGATCGCCAACCCACGCGGCGCACCGCCGAGCAGGATCGGCGCGCCGAGGCTCCCGTGGATCGGAACCTCGAAGCCGGCAACATGACCGTTGTCGATACGCTGGCCGTTTCCGGTCACGAGATCAGCGCCCCGCCGCCGAAGCTGAAGAAGCTGAGGAAAAAGCTTGATGCCGCGAACGCGATCGACAGACCGAAGATGATCTGGATGAGCTTGCGAAAACCGCCCGCGGTTTCGCCGAACGCGAGTGCGAGACCGGTGGTGATGATGATCAGCACCGCGACGATCTTCGCGACCGGCCCCTGCACTGAATCGAGCACCTGCTGAAGCGGTTGTTCCCACGGCATGCCCGTGCCGGAGGCGTGCGCACTGCTAGCGATGGTGATGCCGATCACGGTGCCGGCGACGAACCTGAAGCAACGACATGGGAATTTGAGCGCAGGCATAGTCATTCTCCTTCGGAATGAGACTGAGGGGTGATGTCGAAGACGGCATAGCCACCATCCGGATCGAGGCCGGCGACGCGCGCCACGTGCTCGACGCGGCGACCAAGGCCGCGCCCGGAGATGAACACGATCATGTCGATCGCTTCGGCGATGAGCCGGCGCGGCACGGTGACGACGGCTTCCTGCACGAGCTGCTCGAGCCGGTAGAGTGCGGACACCGTTGAATTGGCGTGGACCGTGGCGATGCCGCCGGGGTGCCCGGTGTTCCAGGCCTTGAGCATGTCGAGGGCTTCCTTGCCCCGGACCTCGCCGACGATGATGCGGTCCGGCCGGAGCCGAAGCGTCGAGCGGACAAGATCGGCCATCGTGACGCTGCCGGCCATATTTGCTCCGGCCGGACGCGTGCGCAGCGCCACCACGTCGGGCGCGGCGCATTGCAGCTCACGCGTGTCCTCGATCAGGATCACCCGCTCGTCCAAATGCGCCATCTCGGCGAGCAGCGCGTTAGCAAGCGTGGTCTTGCCGGAGCTGGTGCCGCCTGCGACCAGGATATTCTTGCGGTCCACGACCGCGAGCGAGAGGATGCGCGCCGTATTCGCCGACATGATGCCGTCGGTCACATAATCGAGCAGCGAATATATCTTCGTGGCGGGCTTGCGGATCGAGAAGCATGGCGCAAGACTGACCGGCGGCAGCACGCCCTCGAACCGCTCGCCAGCACCCTCGCCGTGCGGCGGCAGTTCGGCCGAGACAATCGGCCGCTCGGCGTGGACCTCGCCACGAGCGTGGCTGGCGACCAGGCGGATGATCCGTTCGACCTGTGCCGGATCGAGCCAAGTGCCGGTATCAACGCGACCTTCGCCTAGCCGGTCGAGCCGCAGCACGCCGTCCGGATTGACCATGATCTCGATGACGGTCGGGTCGGCCAGCGCAGCGGCGATCGCCGGCCCCATCGCGGTGCGCAGCATGGCACGGCGGCGCTCGCCGGATATCGCCGACCCGCTCATGACTCGCGTCCCGCGGATTTGGGGACGCCAAGCGTACGCTGGCCGCTCGCCAGCGCTTCACCGACCCGCTTGATGAAGGCATCGAAGCGATCGCGACCGATTGCGCGAGCGGCCTCGTCGCCATCCGCCAAGGGCGCCTGCACCATCAGCTCGTATCGGATGAACAGGGCCAGGCTTTCGAGCAGGACATGCCCGTCACGCTCGACCCGGCCAAGCGCCAGCGACATGCGGTCGAGCCGCTGGCTGAACTTGTTCTCCAGCTCGCTCGCCGTCTGCCGGTTGAGCCAGGCGGTGAGCGCATCGGTGAGAATGCCCGATTTGGACGCACCGGGCTGCGCCGCCAACGCCTCGAGTCGGTGGCTCAGATCCTCCGGCAGGAAGAGCTGGTAGCGAACGCGCTTGGGTTTCATCGCCGCCATCTCAGAAACTCGGCAACGCGTCGTGCCCACGACTATCGCCTTCGTTGATGGCGTGCGCGCGCACGATGAGCTTCCGCGCCTGGTCCATTCCGCGCTTGTCCGAAGCGGGATCGGCGTCATCGCGTTCAAGGCCGAGAAGGTCGAGCTGCTTCGCCGGCTCGGGCTTCTTCGGCTGCTCCTCGGCAAGCCCTGGATGACGCTGCTGCTGAAGTCCGCCGTCCTGATCGCCTGTGGCAGCGTCGTCCGCGCGCTCCAGCCGATCATCGGGCTGACGGGCTTCAGCGCCCCAATCACTGGTTCGCGCCGGCGGCACGTCGGCATATGGCCCGGCGCCGAGCGGGGGCGGCGGCAGGAGACGCGCCGTGAAGGTGCGATCCTCGTAATGGCGCAGCTTCTTCGCGCGGATCGGCGCCAACCCTGCGACCATCACCAGCTCATCGCTGGGCGGAAGTTGCATTACCTCGCCCTGGGTCAGCAGCGGGCGCGCGGTCTCCTGCCGGCTGACCATGACATGCGCCAGCCAGGGCGCGAGGCGGTGCCCGGCATAGTTGCGCATCGCGCGCTGCTCGGTCGCCTGACCCAATGCGTCGGAAATGCGCCGCGCGGTGCGCTCGTCATTGGTGGCGAAGGCGACACGGACATGGCAATTGTCGAGGATCGAGTTGTGCTCGCCATACGCCTTTTCGATCTGGTTGAGGCTCTGCGCGATCAGGAAGGCGCGCACGCCGTAGCCCGCCATGAACGCCAGGCTGGTCTCGAAAAAGTCGAGCCGACCCAGCGCCGGGAACTCGTCGAGCATCATCAGGAGCTGGTGCTTGCGGCCGTGAGTCTTATCCGCGTCCAGCTTTTCGGTGAGGCGCCGGCCGATCTGGTTGAGGATCAGGCGGATCAGCGGCTTGGTCCGACTGATGTCGGACGGCGGCACGACGAGGTAGAGCGAAACAGGCTGCTTCGCCTCGATCAGATCGGCGATCCGCCAATCGCAGCGTGAGGTGACCTCGGCGACGGTCGGATCGCGGTAGAGGCCCAGGAACGACATGGCGGTGGAGAGCACGCCCGAGCGCTCATTGTCCGATTTATTCAACACCTCGCGTGCGGCCGACGCCACGACGGGATGGACCACCGGCGCGTCCTTCGTGCCGAGATGGTTGGTGCTCATCATTCGCTTGAGCGTTGCGGTGAACGGGCGCTGCGGATCGGAGAGGAAGGTCGCGACGCGCGCCAGCGTCTTCTCTTCCTCGGCATAGAGGATGTGCAAGATCGCGCCGACCAACAGCGAGTGTGAAGTTTTTTCCCAGTGGTTGCGACGTTCGAGTGCGCCCTCCGGATCGACCAAAATGTCGGCGATATTTTGAACGTCGCGGACCTCGTTCGCACCGCGACGAACCTCCAGCAGGGGATTGTATTTGGCGGACCCGGCGTCGGTCGGGTTGAACAGCAAGCAATGCGAGAAGCGAGACCTGAACCCGGCCGTCAGCGTCCAGTTCTCGCCTTTGATGTCATGGATGACCGCCGAACCGGTCCAGCCCAGCAGGGTAGGCACGACCAAACCGACGCCCTTGCCGGAGCGGGTTGGCGCGAAGACCATGACATGCTTCGGCCCGTCATGGCGGAGATAATGGTGTCCGAGCCGGCCGAGGAAGATGCCGGCATCGCGATGCAGACCAGCGCGCTCGACCTCGCGCGACGTCGCCCAGCGCGCTGAACCATAGGTCGTGACATTGCGCGTCTGTCGCGCGCGCCACAGCGAACCGGCAATGGCCGCGCCGCATCCGGCAAAGCCGCTCGCCCCCGCCATCGCACCGGCTTTGCTGAAGATGCGCGGCGCATAGGCGTCGAAATGATACCACCACGGGAAGATCCACCACGGGCGATAGACCGGCCAATGACCGATGAAGAACCAGGGCAGCCCCAATTCCGGTTGCCACGCCAGCTTCCACGCCGCCCACTCGGTCGCGAACCACAACCCTGCGATGACGACCGCGAACACCACGAGAATCTGGCCGATGAGAAGTTTGGTCGGGGTCACTTTCCTGCTCCGGCAAGGACGGTTCGTCCTGACCGGGCAAGAATCGCATCGGTGAGCGGCGGAGCGTTAGAGCCTCGCTGCCGACTCTCGCCCCCTCTCCACCGACATTGCGATGGCGATCGGCGCGATTGACTAAATGTTCTTATTTCGTTCTAATTGACCGATGTCCCGAGTCGATGACGATACGCTGGCGCTGCACCTCGAAGTGGCGCTCGCCACCACCACGCCCTCGCTGCTCGACGCCTTGCCGATCCCGACCGACACCGGCGCAACATAGCGGTCGGCGAGATCGCGCGGCAATTGGTTGACCGGCTGCGCTGCTTCGACATCAGCGGCGATCAAATGGGGCGCCGGGCCGGCCAGTCGTCTCTCTTCCCGGAAGATTTGGGGCCGATCGGCTGATCGGACGCCTGAGTTACGCTTGAAGATTGAGCCTTCCATCTGTATATACAGATGCGTTACATTTTTGAAAGACAGCACGATGGCGACTCAAGTGGTACGGAAGGAGACACCCGTTTCCATGCGCTTTCGCGACGACGATCTGGCAGTGATCGATCGCGGCGCAGCGCTGCTCGGTCTTTCGCGCACCGAATTCGTGCGCCGCGCCGCCCTGCATGACGCCCAGCTTGCGATGCTCAACGAGACCGTGGTGCGCGTCTCGAGCGACACCTATGCCGACTTCCTCGCGGCTATCGACGGTCCGGTGCAGCCGTTACCCGCGAAAGCGCTCGAGCGTCTTGGCCGAAACGCCTCCGCGGCCTGAATCATCATGACGCTCTCGGCCGTCGAACCACTTTCAGATTCGCATGATCTCGAAGGTTTCGAATGCGGCAAATCCGCGCTCGATGACTGGTTGAAGACGTTCGCGCGAAGCAACCAGCGTCAGGATTTCACGCGCGTTATGGTGATCCACGATGATGGAAAGATCGTTGGCTATTATGGTCTCGCACCGAGCGCTATCGATCCAGGCGCTGCTCCGCGTCGTGTCCGTACGGGCCGTCCGCCCGATCCAATCCCTTGCCTGTTGATCGGACAATTGGCCATCGACTGCCGCCATCAAGGTCGCGGGATTGGTTCGATGCTTGTCGCCGATGCCTTCCGGCGCTGCATAGCGGGGGCGGAGATTATTGGTGGCCGCGCCATTGTCGTTCGCGCGATCGACACCGAGGCCGAAGCTTATTGGAAAAGCTGGGGATTCGTCCCAGCGCGCGATAACCCGTCCATCCTCATGCGATCGATCGCCGACATCCGTGCCGCACTGCTCACCTCGCAATAGCAGCTCGGAGGTATCGGCCTGTAATCGCTGAAAGCCGTCCGACGGCAAAGCGCCCCACAACGGTCATTCAAAGAGGGCGGGCGTGATCCCGAAAACGGACGCTGGTCACAGTCCAGCGAGCTGGCAGATTCGAGAAGTTCTCAGTCAAGTAGAAGGCGCGCAGAGGGTTGGTGAACGCAGACGTTCACTGCACGCAATTCGTATCGGTAGGCTAGAAGACACAAAGGCGAAGAGGGTCATCTGATCCGTCGCGCGACGGCCCGTGGATGGGTCCGATCCGGTGCGAACCCGTATCAGGTCTTGCAAGTGGCGGTGAATTGCCCCCACATTCCGTTAGCTTGGCGGCGTACCCGAACACGAGACCGGTCCGCCGCAGGGGGGATGAATTGACGAGTTTCAGGTTCCTGCACGCAGCCGACATCCACCTCGACAGCCCGCTGCACGGCCTGTCGAGATACGAGGGCCTGCCCGTCGACGAGATCCGCTCGGCGACGCGCGCAGCCTTCGACAACCTCGTGCAGTTCGCGCTCGACGAGGCGGTCGACTTCGTCGTGATCGCGGGCGACCTCTTCGACGGCGACTGGCGCGACATGGGCACCGGCCTCTACTTCGCGAAGGCGATGGGGCGGCTCGACCAGGCGGGCATCCCGGCATTCCTGCTGGCCGGCAACCACGACGCGGCCTCGGTGGTATCGCGCACCGTCCCCTGGCCGCCCAACGTCCATCTGTTTGGTTCGAGGCGGCCCGAGACGCACCGCCTCACCCACCTCTCCGTCGCGGTCCATGGCCAGAGCTTCTCGACGCCGGCCGTCACCGAGAACCTTGTCCTCGCCTATCCGCCGGCCGAGCCGCACGTCTTCAACATCGGCATGCTCCACACGGCCCTGGCCGGCCGGCAGGGCCACGCGGACTATGCGCCCTGCAGCGTCGAGGACCTGCGGTCGCGCGGCTACGACTACTGGGCGCTTGGTCACGTTCACGAGTTCGAGGTCGTCAGCGACGAGCCCTACGTCGTCTTCCCTGGCAACGTGCAGGGCCGGACCATCAGGGAGACCGGTGCCAAGGGCGCGGTCCTGGTCGATGTGGCCGACGGCGAGGTTGCGTTAGTGGAGCGTGCCGAGTTCGACGTGATCCGCTGGGTGCGTCTCGACGTGAACTGCGCCGGAGCGGGCATGGCCGACGCGGAGGACCTGCTGCGGTCCGCGCTCGTAGGCCTCCACGGCGCGAACGTCTCGGGTCGGCCGCTGATTGCCCGCGTGACGCTTGTCGGCGAGACGACGGAGGCCGGCGCTTTCCGCGACCGTGCCGCGACGCTCCGCGACGACGTGCGCGCGATCGCGTCGTCGATATCCCCCGACTTGTTCGTCGAGAAGGTCAGGGTCGAGGTGACCGAGCCGGCGCGGACGACCGTCGCGGTCGGCGAGGACCTCGGCGCCATGATCGACGGGGCGGCGGCCGATCCCGACCTCGTGTCCGCGATCGGCCGCGATCTCGAGCGCTTCATGCTGGCGGCGAGCACTTCGCTGGGCGAGCCCGATGATGGCGAACTGCGGCTGGCGGCTACGCGGGGTAACTGGGCGGGCGTCCTCGGCGCCGCGTCGACCGCGCTGCGGTCGCGCCTCACGAGGGAGGGCTGAGCATGCGCTTCTCCCGCCTCTCGCTCGAACGCTACGGGCGCTTCGAGGACTGCGAGCTGGACTTCCGTGCCGGGAGTCCCGACCTCCACGTCATCTACGGTGAGAACGAGGCCGGCAAGACGACGTCGCTGGCCGCGGTTTCGGACCTGCTCTTCGGCTTTCCCCAGCGATCGCCATACAACTTCCTGTTCGACTATTCGCTGCTCCGCGTCGGCGCGGTGCTCGAGGACGGCGGCACGAAGCTCGCCTGCCGCCGGAAGAAGGGGACGGGCGGCACGCTGCTTGGTGCCGACGACGTCGCGATCGACGAGGGGACGCTCGCCGCGATGCTACGCGGCCAGACCCGCGAGACGTTCGGCCTGTCCTTCAGTCTGGATCAGGCGGCGCTCCGTTTGGGCGGACAAGCCATGGTCGAGGCGAAGAACGATGTCGGTCGCACGCTGTTCGCTGCGGGGTCTGGCCTGACCGGTGTATCCGACGAGCTGCGCCGCCTGGAAGCGGAGGCCGACGCGATCTGGGGCCCGACCACTCGCGGCAGCCGCACGTTCACGCAGGCCCAGCGCCAGCTTGCAGAGGCCGCGAGGATCGTGCGCGACGACGCGTTGAAGCCAAAGGCTTGGTCGGACGCCAGGATCGCCACGGAGCGGACGCGCGAGGCGCTCGAAGCGGCGCGCCGCGACCGAGACGCGGTCCAGACCGAGTCCAAGTCCGCCGAACGCGTCAGGCGTGTCGCACCGCTCGTCCGGCGCCGCGAGGACCAGACGGCGGCGCTCGCCGACTACGAGGGGGTCGTAGACCTCGGGCGTCAGCGCGAGACCGCCGCCGAAGAGCTGATCCGTGAGGCGGATGAGGCGGCGCGCGCGATGGCGGCGGCCGAGAGCCTGCGCGCGGACATCGCCGACCGGCGTGCCGTCGTATCGACCGACGCGCAAGTGCTCGGGGAGGCGGAAGAGGTCGATCGCCTCGTCGCCGAGGCGGGCGCCGAGATCAAGGCGAAGCGCGACCTGGTCGGCCTCGAGGCGGAGCACGCCGACGCGACGGCGGCGGTTCGCCGACTCCGCGGCGAGGCTGGCCCGAACGCCGATGCGGCGCCGCCGCGCGAACTCGCGGCGCGCTTGCGGGAGCTCTCCCGTATCGATGGCGAGCAGCGTCTGGCGGCGCGCCAGCTTCAGGAAGAGCGGCAGCGCATCGATGAGCGGCGGGGTCGTGCGGAGGCTGCGCTTGCCGCTAACATAATCGGCGACGCCGACGACGCGTTGTCGTCAGCCGTCGATGAGGCGCGCGCGCTGGGGGCCGACGCCGACTCCCGCTGCGACGCCGCGCGCGGCAGGTTGGACGTCGCCAGGCGCGGCACCGCCGACGCGCTTGCCCGGCTCGCGCCGTGGACGGGCGATGCGGATGCGCTCGCCCGTCTGCCCAGGGTGGACGACACCGAGATCCAGGAGGCGCGCGACGCCCTAGCGGCCTTGCTCACGGAGATTCGTCGCGAGGAAGAGGCGGCCCAGCGCGCGTCGGACCAGTCGTCGGCCGGGGCGCTCGAGATTTCGCAGTTGGCGACCGAGGCTGCCGTGTCGGCCGAGGACATCCTGGAGGTGCGGGCCGAGCGCGACCGTCTATGGCGGCCGCTCCGGGACCACCTCGTGGATGGCGCGTCCCTCGCGTCTCCGGCAGACGCGGTCGCGGGTTTCGAGACCGGCGTCGCAGCGGCGGACGGGCGGGCTGACTCACGCTACGCAGCCGCTGACGCATCGGGCCGGTTGTCGATGCTGGAGCGGACGCGGGCGTCGCAGGACCTCGCGGGCGAGCAGGCTGCGGCCCGCGCCCGGTCAGCGCGCGACCGTCACGATCAGGTCCTTGCCACCTGGCGGCGCCGGCTGGGCGATGCCGGCTTACCTGAACTGGAGCCTGGCAGGTTCAATTCCTGGCAGGCGGACCGCGACGCGTGCGAGGCGGCGCAGACCGAACTGCGCGGCCTGGTCTCGGAGGCCGAGCGGTCTGAAGCCAAGCGTGATGCGGCGCGATCGGCGCTTGCCGCCGCGCTCGGGACCACGGATTCCGCCGGTCCGCTCGGGCCCGTGCTCGCCAGGGCGGAGGCGCGCCGCGCCGCGTCCGAGGACGTCTCGCGCAAGCGCCTGCTGGCGGAGGCGGAGCTGGATCAGGTCGGCGTCGAGACTACCGCGCTCGACCGAAGGGCCCGCGCGGCGGAAGGCGCGGCGACGACGAATTCCGCAGCGTGGGCCGCGGCGTTGGCCGAGGCGCGCCTGGACATTGACGTTACCGCCTGCGGAGCCGTGCTCGATCTGCTCGACGAGCTTCGTGAGGCGTCTTCGTCCGAAGCGCTCCTTCGTCGCCGCATCGATGGCATCGCGCGCGACACCCGGGATCACGCGGCGGCGGTGGGACGGCTCGCCGACACGCTCGGCATCGCCGCAGGCGAGGTGTCCGAGCGTCTCCGCTCGATGCGGGACAGGCTCGCGGCGGCGCGGATCGCGGCGACGCTTCACGGTTCGCTGGACGAGGAGGACCGTCGCCGCCAGGGCGAGCTGCAGGAGGCGCAGGCCAAGCTGAAGGCGACCGACGAGGCCCTCGCACCATTCCTGGCGGAAACCGGCGCGGCGGACAGGGCTGCGCTCGGTGCGGCGATCGAGCGCTCAAGTGCCAGGCGCGCGTTGGTCGAAGGGGTGGCCGCGACCGAGGGCGCGATCACCGAGGCCGGCGACGGTCTCGGACTCGACGCACTGGTCGCCGCGGTTCAGGCGACCGACCCGGATAAGGTCGCGTCGCAGCTGGCGACGCTGGAATCCCGTCTCGATGACCTAAACGCGGCGGTGGACGCGGCGGCAACTGCGCACGGCGACGCCCGTGCCACCTTTGCGGCGCTCGACACGGGCGGCACCGCCGCCGTCGACGCGGCGGCCGATGCCGAGCAGGCCCGTTCGGAGCTGGAGGTCCTCGCCGAGGACTACATCCTGAAGCGGACGCAGGCGGTTACGCTGAAGTGGGCTATCGAGAGGTATCGCGAGCGGCATCAGGACCCGTTGCTGCTGCGCGCGGGCGAACTTTTCTCGACCCTGACCACGGGACGCTACGCGACGCTCAAGGTGGACACCGATGGCCCCAGCCCCCGGCTCCGGGGTATGCGCGACGACAGGCGGACGATGGTCGACGTCGACGCGATGAGCGAGGGCACCACCGACCAGCTGTTCCTCGCGCTCCGCCTCGCCGCGCTCGAGCAGTCGGTCGCGGCCGGGGTCGCCCTACCGTTCCTCGCCGACGACCTATTTGTGAACTTCGACGACCGCCGGGCGGAGGCAGGCTTCCGAGTCTTGGTCGAGGTGGCCCGGAGCACTCAGGTGCTGTTCTTCACCCATCACCCGCACCTCGTCCAAATCGCAAAATCCGTGGTCGGCGCCGAACTCCATTCCGAATGCACGCTGTCGTGATCGGACAGGCGAACTTTTTTCCCGATTTTCCGCGTCAGGCTTCGCCTTTGTCTCCGAGGTCCAGATATGGAGGAGATACTGATGAGTGACGCGGACGATGAGCCTCCGCTGCCGGATGACCACCAAAGCTGGCGCCAGGTCGTCGAGCATGGCCAGCTTTCCGGCTTCCGGGAAGGGGCGATCGTCGGGGCGATCCGGGCGAATTACCGCCGCGCGGGCATCGACCAGCACTTCGTGCGCGAGATGATCCGCTTCATCTCCCGTCGCATGCTGGAGTTGATCCGCGGCGAAATCTCTTCGACGGCGTTCCCCAACCAGGGCCGCGACATCGTCGAGGACGTGCACGCCGCTATGGTGGATGCGCTGTTGTCGCCGACCGCCGCCGATGGCGAGGGTCTGCGGAAGTGGTTCAAGTCTACGCTCCGCAAGCGTTCGATCGACCACGCGCGCAAGGCCATCATCGCGATGAAGCGCAGTCCGGACATGGTCGACGACCCCGGCAGCATGGTGGATCCGCAGACGGAGCTGTTCTCCCATGCGGAGCAGGAGGTCTACGTGCAGCGCATCCTGGACAGCATCCGGGACAAGGACAAGCGCGCCGCCTTCGTGCTCCACATGCAGGGGGTCCCCTGCAGCAGCAAGAATGGCCCCTCGATCGCGAGCATCCTCGGAATCAGCCCGGACACCGCCGCTTCCAGGGTCGCGGCCGTCCAGAAGCAACTAGCCAAAAAGATTGGAAATTCGTGATGGAAGACAATCAGCAGGAAAGGGACGAAGTGCTGATCGCATTCCACGAGGAATGCGACATTCCAACCCACGCCGACGTGGAGCGCTGGGCGATTCTTCACCCGAAGTTCGCGCATGACATCCGCGAGCATGCAGCCGTCCGTCTGGCCATGCTGGCCGACACCATCGAGGCGGCCGCCGAGCTGGATGACGACATGATCGCCCGGGCCGGGAGCCGCGTGCAGGCCGCCATGTTCGCAGCGGAGGCGGACGATCGCGCCACGGAGGCGGCCGCCGCTCCGGTGCCGACGCTCAACGAGATGCTCAAGGGGTCCGGACTGTCCCAGCCGCAGCTTGCACGGAGGTTGCCTATAGAGCGCGTCGTTGTGGCGGATCTGTTCGCCGGGCGAATGTCCGATACGCGGCCCCGCTTCTCCACCGCGATATCGCGCGAGCTCGGCGTATCCCTTGAGGCGTTCAACGTGGCGCATGCGCGCGTCGCGATGGCTCCCTCGCTCGGGGGGCGCGCTAAGGCCGTCGGCCAGCCCGTCGCGAACCAGCGCACCTTCGAGGAGATCGTGAGGTCGTCCGGCATGAGCCAGGAGGAGATCGACTACTGGCTGGCTGATCTCTGATGGACGCCTGGAGCGACATCCGGCTTACCGCGCGGGACTGCCGCGCCGCCGCGTTGGCGAAGACGAACGCCGCGCCGACCGCGCGCAACCTGATCGACGCCATGGTCGAGCTGCACGACCTGCAGATCGTCAAGTTTGATCCAGGCACGCGCGCGGGCGAGGAGGTGCTCGGGTTCTTCGAGCGCGGTCCCGGCATCGTCCATGTCGCGCGCGGTCAGGCCGAGGAGGACGAGGTGGTCGTCATCGCCCACGAGTTCGGACACTTCCGACTCCACACCGATCCCGAGAGCGACGTGACCGACGTGTCGATGCGGCTCTCCGGCGAGCCCGTGGAGAGCGGCGGGGCGCGCGTCGACGGATACTCCTCGCGCGAGCGGAAGGAGGTGCAGGCGGACGTCTTCGCGGGCGAGTTCCTTTGTCCCTCCGACTGGCTGAGGGACAGGCTCCTGGCCGGTGCCAAGCCTTCCGGGATCGCGACCGAACTTGGGTTGCCGCGCAACCTCGTGCTTCAGCAGGCGATCAGAGCTCTTCTGCTGCCGCCTCTCGTCCGTCACGACGTCGAGGAGCGCGAGAAGGTCGTCTATGGCCTGGACGATGATCAGCAGGCCGCCGTCGATTGGGACGACGGGCCACTTCTGGTCCACGCCGGTCCAGGCACGGGCAAGACGCGCACCTTGGTTGAACGCATCACGCGCATCCTCAAGGGGGACGCGGCGTCGTCGATCCTCGCGCTCACCTTCTCCAACAAGGCCGCGGAGGAGATGCGCGAGCGTCTGTCGGCGGTCGACGCCGATGCGGCCATCGAGATGTGGGTCGGAACGTTCCACGCCTTCGGCCTGGAACTGGTCACCCGCTTCGCTGAGCGCATCGGCCGGACCGACAAGGTCAAGATTCTCGACCCGACGGCGAGCCTCGCGCTGCTGGAGGCCAACCTCGAGCAGCTTCCGCTGCGGCACTACCAGAACCTGTTCGAGCCGGCCCTCGAACTCGCCTTCGTGGTGAGCGCGATCTCGCGGGCTAAGGACGAGTTGATCGGTCCGGCCGAATACCTGGCCGCGGCAGAGGCGGACCTGGCCGCGGCGGTCGACGATGCGAGCCGGGAGGCAGCCGAGAAGGCGGTCGAGGTCGGCGAGGTCTATGTCATCTACGAGAGGCTGCTCGCCGAGGCGGACGCCGTCGACTTCGGCGACCTCATCCGCCATGCCGTCGCGCTGTTGGCGGACGATGTGGTGCGGGCCGACGTCATCGGCTCCTACCGGCACCTGCTCGTCGACGAGTATCAGGATGTGAATTACGCGAGCTCGATGCTGCTGCGCGCGTTCGCCAGCGAATGCCGCGACATCTGGGTCGTCGCCGACCACCGCCAGTCGATCTACCGATTCCGAGGTGCGGAGCCGTCCAACGTCGAGCGGTTCCCGGCCGAGTTCGGCGGAAAACTCCACACGCTCGGGATCAACTACCGGTCTGGAACGCCGGTCGTCAGGGCGTTCGCTGCCTTCACCGGCGGAATGGCCGGTGGCCAGCAGTCGCAGTGGCAGGCTAACCGCGGCGCCATCGGCGAGGTCACGCTGGAAGTCTGCGGGACGTTGGAGGACGAGGCCTGCGCGATACGCGACCGGATTGAGGGGCTGAGAGCCGCCGGCGTCCCATATCGCGACCAGGCTATACTCGCGCGCAGCCACTTGACGCTAGGTCGCCTGACGTCCCTGCTCGAGCGGCTGAATGTGCCGCTTCTGTATCTTGGCGACTTGTTCGAGCGCAGCGAGATCCGGGACCTGCTCTCGTTGGTCGCGCTCGACGCCGAGTTCGGCGGGCTCGGCCTGGTCCGAGTGGGCCAGTTGTCGGAGTATGGCGCGACGGAGCAGGACACCCTGAGGGTGATAGGCTGGGCCCGCGAGCACGAGCTGCCGGTGATCACTGCGCTGTCGCGCGTCGCTGAGATCGAGGGGCTATCGAACAACGGGCGTGCCGGCCTCGCCCGGCTCGGCGGCGAGCTCGCGTTCGTCGGCGCCGCGACGACGCCCTGGACGATGCTGACGGGATGGCTGTTCGAGACCGGCGGCTACATCGACCCGCTCGTACGGAGCTCTGATCCCGCCGACCGCCAGAAGCTGATCGCCATCTACCAGCTGCTGAAGGTGTGCGGCGAGCACGATGCGGCGGGCGACAGGAGCCGGCGACGCCTGCTGGCGCGCATACGGCGGATCGAGCTGCTCAACCAAGACAGTGCCTACCGCGCGATATCGGCCGAGGCGACGGACATCGACGCCGTCCGGATCCTGACGATCCACGGCAGCAAGGGCCTAGAGTTCCCGGCTGTGCATCTCCCCGCCCTTGCGACGAGGTACATGCCTGCGAGCCGCAAGGGATCGCGGACGCCGACGGTGGGCAAGTATCCGCAGCTCAACATGGGCAAGGAAGATCATGAAGCCGAGGAGGAATGCCTGTTCTTCGTCGGGCTCTCGCGCGCCCGCGACTACCTGTCGCTGACCCGCGCCCAGAAATACACCACCCAAAACGCCTCGGCATCCAAGTTCCTTGATTCGGTTTCGGCGATACCGACGAGGATCCGTTCAGCGCCATCACGCATGCCGCAGCCCCCGACGGGACCGCCGGTCGCGGTCGAGCGGCGAACAAGCTATACGGCCACCGAGCTCGACACCTACATCCGCTGCCCGGCGAGATATCGCTACGAGGAGATCATGCGCCTGCGCGCGGGCACCGACGGGGCCGCCTTCCTCGACTTCCACCGGTGCGTCCGGCGGACGTTGGCGTGGATCGAGCAGCGGCGTGGCGAGGGCGTCGCGACGAGCGCGGCGCAGGCTTTGGCGCAGCTTGACGCGGTTTGGGCGGAGCGCGGCCCGGTCGGTCACGGCTTCGAGAACTACTACCGCCAAGCAGCGAGCCGCATGGTCGCCAACGGTGCCGCATACGTCGCAGCTGAGCAGGGAGCGTATCTGGACGGGCCGCTCGAACTGCCGGTCGCCGGTCGCACCCTGACGATCGAGCCAGACCGTCTGGTCGACGCCAGCGGCGTCGTCCGAGTGCAGCGGATCAGGACGGGGCGGCAGACGAAGAGCGAGGGTGACAAGCCGATCTACGGCGCGATGCTGCTGGCGGCGCAGCGCAGGTTTCCTGGCCGGGCGGTTTCCGTCGAAGCCTACTACCCGAGCGACGGCGTGACGCTCCACTTCCCCGCCGCTAAGGAGGACAAGGCCGTCAAGGCGTTCGCCGACGCCATTAACGGCATTGAGGCCGGGAGCTTCCCCGCCAAGCCGAGCGATCAGCGCTACTGCCCGAACTGCCCGTGCTATTTCATCTGCGGCGTCTGAGGCGCCCCGGCCGCGTCATTGACAGCCCAGGCCGGCATACCAGTCAACGTAGGACGTCGTCCGCGTCATGTGCCGGTTCAGATCGGGCGCCCCGTCGTGCAGCCAGATCGGGCCCTGCTCGCCCAGCGCGCGCTTCGCACGATTGACGGCCTCGTGGGTCGCAGGCCCGCCGCATCGCGCCGACCTTCCGTCGAGCTGCCATCAGCTCCTTGACCAGCTTATCGCGCCTGTCGGCCGGCAGCGCCGGACCGGAGATGCGCCACAGCCGGCCCCTCACGACGAAGTAGCGGCCGTCCGGCGTCGTGTGGTGGTGCGGTCGCCTTGCTGTCACCTCAGCCGCCGGATCACCAGCTTCTCGCCGGAGCACATCGAACAAAAGTCCTTGCAGCGCTCGAAGCCGTTGGAGCCCGCCAGTTCGCGCGTCTTGTGGTTGGCGTGCTGCCGCACGGGCAGGCCGAGCCGATCGGCGACGCAGTCGTCGCAGATCGGCGCCGGGGCAAGGCGGTCGATTAGGGCGCGGACGTCGTCGATCACGGTCATGCGTCGACAATAGCCGATGCGCCGGCGGCAGGAAGTCCCCGCCGCCGGAACAGCTTAGGCCGCCTTGGGGATCTCAATGGGATTGAGGTCGAAGTGGCCATGGGCGTAGGGTTCGGGGGCGCCGGTGAACGCCTCGGTGTCGTCCAGCGCTATCAACGAACCCGACACCAGCTCCATAGCGCCGCCGCCGTGCAGGCGCCGCAGCAACTCGCCCACCGCAAGGATAGAGGCGGTCAGCCCGACGAAGGGCACGCCGATCGTGCGTGACGCGATCTGGGCGAGGCCGCAGCCGTCGACGCCCTCCTTCTTCATCGCCTCGTAGGCGGGCATCCCCGAGACGTCGGGAGCCTTGGCCGACGCCGCGGCGCCGCCCCAGATCGCGCTCGCGCGCTTGGGCCCGGGAAAGCTGTGGAGGGAGAAGTTCCGGAACCCCTGCGTTCCCGCGCCCAGACCAGCCTCGACCACCAGGTCGAACCCGGCTTCCTCCAGCGCAGCGCGGGCGACCGCGTTGTCCACGCCGCACAGCGCCGCGCCGGGCTCGAGGTGGTGGCGCCGGGTCCAGGCACCAAAACGCCGCTCCTCGTGCCGCACGTCGAAGCCCCGGCGCTCCAGCCAGTCGCCGACCCACCGCGTCTTCATAACGGTCGGCTGCTCGGGCACCGCGAGCAGCGAGGTGCTGTCGTTCGACACCGCCATGCTGTCGAAGTCCTGGAGCATCAGCAGCGCTTCCGCACCCTCGGGATAGGGCAGCGACGCCAGCGCCCAGGCGAACGCCTGGCCGAGGTTTCCTAGGCCGATGAACCAGAGATGCGTGGGAAGGTGCCGCAGGGCCGGCTCGGTCGGATCCGGCTCCATCCACCGTCTGCCCGGGGCCCAGATCGAGAGGCCCGAAGCGCGCCGCCCCGCCATGTCGTGGTCGCTGGCGTGCCAGGCGAAGACCTCGCCGAGGCAGGCTGCCGCGGCCATGGTCGGCGCCAGCGATATGGCGTCGCCCGTCATCGCGGTGGGCCACGTCGACGGGATCACGCCGCCGCGCCAGCCGGCCCACTGCAGGCGCCACGCGGGCGCCGGGCCTGTCGGCGCGCCCACGTCGCCGATGATCGCGCGCGGCCAGTCGGAGCGGACCTTCTCGACGCAGGTGCCGCCGAGCGCCTCGATCGCCTCGCGCAGGGTTGCCTCGGTCGCCAGCTTCGTGACCACCGCGAGATGTCCGACGCCCTCGACCTCGATGCCGCCGAGCATCGTGCGGCGCGCCGCATTGACCAGGGTGAGCAGCCCGACCTGACCGTTCACCGTCGTGGCGGTCGCCGGGTCCACGCTGATCGCGAGGCCGAAGCGGGAGAGCATGTCGACTGCATCCTCGGCGGTCGCGGCGCGGCCGCTATCCATGAAGTATTTCGCCGTGCGGTGCAGGCGGGCGGGATCGGTGGTCATAGGAACGTGCTCCAGAAGTCATTGTGAAGGAAGCGGTGCGCGCTGGCGCCGGAATGGTCGGCCCATTCGTGGTTTCCGCGATATTCGTAGACGCCGAGCCGCGCAGTCGCGGGACGGCCGGTGGCGTAGTTCGGCACGATGATCGCGATGTGGCCCTCGCGCGCGACCATCGGGTTGGTGCGGTCCGCTTCGCTCTGAAAGGCGCCGCCCGGGTGGGTGTGCACGTCGCCGATGGCGGTGAGGCCGCGCGCGCGGCACATCGACCACAGCGCGGCGAACGCGGGCGCGTGCAGGATGCAGACGCCCGAGCTGTAGGCCTCGGGGTCCAGATCGTCGTAGAAGATGAAGTCCTGGACTTCGCGGAGGTCGCCCTCGCGCGTCCCGAGGAGGAAGGCGCCCGCCTCGTGCCTGCGGTCGCCGCGGCGGTCGAGTTCGGCCAGCAGCGAGGCCCAGCGCCCAGGCTCGATGCGGATGCCGTGGCTACGCCTTAGCAGCGCCCGTGTAATCGTCCTGATTGAGAAGGTCATGGACTTGCTCCAGATAGCAGATGATGCCGCGCGCCGGCTGCCACAAGCGGTTGGGATGCTGGTTCACCCAGACATCGTGGCCGTTCATCGAAATGCGATCGCACGGGAGGTAGAGGCAGGTGCCGCCCTGCCACTCGGGCCGGAAGACCGAGGGCAGGATCGTCTTGCCACGCGGCCACAGGTGAGCGGCGAGCGGTGCGTTGGTGGCGAGGTTCCAGGGCTGCGCGGTGACGGCCTGGTGCGGATAGCCGCTGCATTCGAACCGCAGGCCGTATTCGGCCGGCGAGTTCGGACGGGGTGCGGCCGACACGGCGATGACCACGTGGGGCCACGCCTGCGACACGATCCGCCACCGCCCTTCGACCTGGCCGCACCGGAGCTCCGGTGCGGCCAGGTCGCGCTCGAGCAGCAGCTGGCTGGGGCTGACGGGCGCGTTCACCTCAGCCCTCGACGCGGATGTCGGGGACGAGGTCGAAGCACAGCTCGCAGTGAGCATGCTTGACGAGCTTGTGCAGCGGCGTGTCGGTCGGCGGGCGGTCGGTGCTGCCGCAGACCTGCAGGACGTGCTCCGCGGCGTCGCGCTCGGCCAGCTTGAAGTGGTCGACCGCCCACGCCTTCACGCGGCGGACGCGGATGCCGGGCGCGAAGCTGTGGCGCTTGGTTTGCTCGAGGTAGTGGATGGTGACGTCGATCTTGCGGCACTTGGCGAGGTGCAGCTTCGCGCCGTGCTTGATGTGGTGCGGGCGCTTGTGGCCGTGCCACTCGAGCGGATCGTCATCCTCGTCGTGGAAGAGGATGAACTCCTCGTCGATCTCGATGCCGGCCTCCTTGACGGAGGCGTGGACGAACTCGATCGAGGCGTTGTCGGGCAGATCGACCTCGACGAGGCGGTCGTGACCCTGGACGGTGATGAAGACGGTGTGGGACATGGGGCTTGGCTCCTGATCAGGCGGCGAACCAGCCGCCCTCAAGAACCCCAGCGAAATTGGCCCCTTGGATTCGGGAAGAAATCTTAGTCTGGGCGAAAAAAGCCTACGCACTGGCGTGAGCTGGTCGACGTCACCTTGGCGATCGTGATCGCCAAGGTGACGCTCAAGCCAGCTGGATCGATGTCTGCTTCTGAATTTTAGCCGACGGAAAGTTGCATGTCCGCAGTCGGCCCAAATGCAGACTTAATCAGGTCCGGTCCCTTCGAGTATGATGTCCGCGACGTCTCGCGGCTTGTCCCAGATCGAATAGTGGCCACTGCCTTTGATCCAGTGGAACGCGGCCTGAGGGAATGCGGCCCGGGCACGGGGCGCCTGGCGCGGAAAGCACAAGCGATCCTTGTCACCCCAGGCGATGGCGACGCGGCCAGCTTGCGGTGACGCGGGTCCGAACTGCGCCGGGCCGCTCGCCAAATCCTTGATCAAGGGAACGACCGTTGACGTTTCGGCAAACGCCACGAGTTCCTTTTCCACCATAGTCGGGTCGAGAGCCCAAGGCCGCGCCGAAAGTTGAGCGAGCAGGGCGGTCCGCGAAACCGACGATCCGCTTAGCGTTCCCAGTTGGCCCTTCAGCGCGCGCAGTAGCTTTTGTGAAGCGGTCAGCGTCCACTTGAAATATGTCCGCTCCCAGCCGCGCCAGAAGCCACCCGGATTGAGCGCGACGACATTTCCGACGCAGCCGCGCCGTGCCATCTCCAGCACCAGTCGCCCGCCTAGCGAGAAGCCGGCAACATCGATGGAGGTGAGCCCGTTTTGCTCAATATATTCCTGCAAGTCGTCGGCTAGGCCAGCGAAGGTTCCGCTATCGGCACGCGCAGCTGTGTCGCCGTGGCCGGGCAAATCGATCGTGAAGACTTCCCTTTGTCCGGCCAGAAACGGAACGATCGGCGACCACGACCTGCCATTTCCCCCCAGCCCATGAACCAGCAGGAGCTTTGATCCGCTACCTTCGGTGCTCGCTTTGATTTCGGTGTTCGTTGTCATGACGACGCTTCTCTACCCCGTCGTGCCAGCGATTGCCATCAGCCGTGGCTAGAATGGAACATGCACTTCCGGCGCGAGAGAGAGGTTGCGCTAAACGGGTCCGCGGCGCGAGCGTGAGTGCCCGGCAGAGCTATATCAACCGGTCACGCGTCCCGGGACATGTTGATGCGGGAGCTAAGCGAACGGCGGCTTTCGACGAAAGCCTAGATCAAAGCAGACTGTTCGCTCGCGGCCCATTCTCCGCCGCTACGTGCATCCAACTTCAGGAAAGAGATGCGGAAAGTGTTCCCCGAGCCTGCTGAATTTTAGATCGATCGCTTGCTTATCGGCCGACAGTCACCGAAGCATCGCTCGCCAGGCGTGTTCCGACGAGTGTGGCAGGATCGACACCGCGCCGTTCTGCCCAATCCAGCAGATTGGGCGGCCGATAGTTCGGATTTCCTCGCCAGCGTTCGAACACCGATCCGTCGATCGTTTCATTGATCCGCTCGGTTATGCGCGCCGATCCCTGGTCTGGCGCGCTTCCGATCGGCCGATGAAAACGCGGTATAAAGAATCTTGCGATTCCATGAGCGAAATCACGGTAGGAATCTGCGACGGGCGCGTCCGGAAGCTGTTCATCCGCAACAAACGTGTTCCGGAGCTTGAGACCAAGTCCAGCGGCCTTCCCCATCAACCATTGAAGCGGTGGCTGGGCTAGCAAGTCGCTGGCGTATCCGCCCCCGACATTCGCGTGCGCGCCGACGAACCAGCGTTGTTCCACGTTCGACAGCGATCGAGACGTAGCCGCGCTTGCCTTGTCGCCTTTATCGATCGTTCTCGTCCAGAGCGTTGGCTCGAAAGACTTGCGCTGCTCATCGATCGCGAGGGCGTGAAACGCAAATTCGTTCTGCAGTCGTAGATGCGTATCGAGAAACAGGTATTTGCTGACCTTGCTCCTTAGCGAGGTAAACGGGCTACCCAAGGATCCTACAGTGTCCCAGACGCCAACCATCTTGATGTTGGTCGGCTCACAATATTTTACGATCCAGCGTTCCTCGAGATCGATCGGCTGCTGCCCGTGAATCAACTCAAAGATCGTTCGCTTGCTGTACCGTTTGTAGCGCGCATAAAGCTGCTCGATCGATAGCGGCGCGCCGGGACTGAGAACGCCGCACTTAGCGATGAGACCGGATAGGCTTCTCGCGGTATAGGCACCCCGGCTGAATCCGAAGATGAAGATCTCGTCGCCGGGCTCGAAAAATTCGGTAAGCCATGAATAGGCATCGATGATCTCCTGATCGATACCATAGCCTTCGACGCCACCGCGAAGCGTCTCGCCGAAACTCGTTCCCACGCCCTTGCTGTAATAGACAAGCTGATCTGAAGCGCCGGGGTCGCAGAGCGACTTAAGCCGCCACACGTTCGTGTTGTCATCGGAGGTATTCCATGTTCCGTCGAGAAAGATGGCGATGCGTTTCATTCCGGGACCATTCATTATTTTCCAGACTCTGTGAAGAGTTATCCGACTTCTCAGCCGCGTCGCCCCGCCAATGCCGTTCCGTGCCTGCCGGTATCACGAAATGCTCGGACCACCGCGCTGCCGTCCGAAGGTCCAGCTGATGCCGTCGCCGCGCATGATGCCGGCGACGGGCTTGCCGATCTGGCGTTCCAGCACCGGCCGCCACGGCACCAGCGTGAACTCGCGCGATTTCTCGATCAGCACAAACCGTCCACTTGTCATCTCGACTATCCGGCCGAGCCTGCCTTCGATCCGTTCGCTGGCGCGGGCTTCCACAAACGGCATCCCCAACTCATCCGAAAGCTGTCCGGCAACACGCAGCAGTTCGCGCCGCTGAAGCGCGGCGATCATGTTCGCGCGATAGACGATCTGCCCGCCCTGTTCTTCGGCCAATCCCTCCTCGATGAGCCACTGCCGCCGTTGCGCCTGCGCGGCGCGAATTTCATGCCCGAACCCGGCATCGCGCAAAGGCATTGGCGTATCGGCGGCCAGTTCGCGATCCAGCCAGGTCGCGGCGTCGGCGGTCGCCAGCCGGTCGAGCGGCACCGCCGAGAGGGTCTCGATCGTCACCGGCCGATCTCGAAGTTGTCGCGCCTCGAACCGCTCCACCTTGTCGAGATGGTCAGCGGTAATGATCCAGGTGCCGTCCGGCTCACGCTCGATATTACGCATGATCTTCCGCATCGCTTCCAGCCGCCGGACGTGCGTTTCGGCAAAGGCTTCGGTCGCCGATGGATCATGCCGCAGATGGGCGTCGATCGTGTAGCGCCCGCCATGGGCGGCAGCGACCTCGGCAATCGTGCGATCGACCGGCCGCACATCGCCGGAGCGCGGCGCGATCTGCACGATGGCATCTGTGACGATCGGATCGACGGACTCGCCCCTGCCGATTGCGACATAATGGGTACGCCCGTCGATGCCGTCGATCATCAGATAATGGCGGTCGTTATATTCGTCGGCGAGACCACGCATGACGACGCGACCGACGATCGGCGTCGCACCCTCCGCAGATGGATCGTAGATGACCCGATCGGCCGCGGCGCGCTCAAGACTCCTTAGCGTGAGCTCGCGTTGCATGGTGCGGATGATGTCACCGCGCTCCCCGATCCGGCGCAGCGTGTCGGCGAGGTCGGGCTCAAGCCGCCAGGCGTCACCGCCGATATGTGTGGCGAGCCCCATTCGTCCGAGTTTCTGCAGGCGGCCGACGCGAAGTGATTGCTGGAAGGGATCGTGGTCGCTCGCGCTGACCAGCCGCTCGGTTCCCATGTCGCGGATTAGCCGCCGGTCTATCGCGGTCAGCCGCTCCTCGTTAGTGTCGCTGCGCAACCGTTCCTCGATTTCGAGGTCGGTGCGCGGTCCGAGGTCGAGGTTTACGATCTCGATTGCTCGCTGCCGGGCGCCGTACGAAATATACTCGCGGGCAATCAGCAGATTCTCAGCCCGATCGTTGACGCCGCGCACCACAATATGCGTGTGGGGATGGCCGGTATTGAAATGGTCGACCGCTACCCAATCGAGGCGGGTAGCCAGATCCTGCTCCATTTGACCCATCAGCCGGCGCACGAATGGCTTCAAGTCCTGATACTGGTCGGCGTCCTCAGCCGAGACGATGAATCGGAACTGGCGCCGGTCGCCGTCGCAGCGTTCGAGAAAGGCATTGCCATCGGCCACGTCCTTGTCGGCGGAATAGAGCGCGCCGGGCTGACCCTCGCGGTTTACGCCGTCGCGTTGGATATAGCGAAGGTGCGCCTTCGCTCCGCCCATGCCTTTCCCGGCAAGACCAATGGGACGTATCTTGACGATCACGCGGCGCGAGCGGAACGCGCCTAATCGGTCGCGCGATCTGAGCACGCGCGCGATGCTCGCGCCGCGGCCGATCCGACTACCATCGAAGCGGCCACGCTTGCCCGTTTTCATTCCGGCGCTACGTGCGGCCTTCACGACCCGATTGAGGTAGCGGGCCTCCCCACGGCCGCGCAGCCGCCCCAGGTGCGGTTCAAACTCGTCGTCGTGCATATTGGCGTCCTTCCGTGCTGGAATGACGCTCCCCGCCGATAAGAATGGCGCATCCTGGCAATTGCGCAAGGAGTCTCGCTACCGGGGCAGAAAAAGCGCAGAAAACCGACATTCCTGACGGCCCTGTCTCGCGCCCAAGGAGCGAGTCTCGCAAAAGCCCTCAAAAAGTGATGTGCAGACAATCGCTTGCAAAATCACGAGATTTTGCCTCTATCTTGCCCCTCCGCCCCCCACCGTCATCCCCGCCCCACTCGATTCCCGTGCCCTCAAAGGGAGCGACCCAATCTCTGCCCGGCGACCATAAAAAACGGGCCTCCGACGACGTCCGTTTGACGCCGCCGAATGCCCTAGAAATAGCGTTCCATTGTTATTCGAGCGCCACTTCCAGCTCCGCCAGAAGTGCTTTCGCTGCCTTCAATTCGGCCTCGATCACCGCCCGTTCGTCACGATCCAGACACGCCGAAAGCTCGGCTCGCAGCTCTTCGATTTGTTGTTCAAGCACCATGATTTCCTCCTGTCTGTCGTAAGACAGGGGTCGCGCCCGGCGGCGCGCGGGCCGGGTCAAGGACCGCGAAGCGGCCGCGAAGCGGCGATGGGGGTCACGATTTTGCGCAGCAAAATGGTGGGGCCCCGTCGTCCTTGAGGCGGCTCGTGCGCTGCCGGATACTGGGCGATCCTGAGCAGATTCTCTCCTCCGCCGCCGCAATGAGGACGAGGGAAAGAGAATGCGCAGGGCGGCAGCAAAATTAGACTGAACGATATTCCTCATGTTCCAGCGCATAAGAGCTGCTCCAGCGCGGATCGTCGAATGCGGGGATATCGATGTCGCCGTCCGCGAGCTGCTCGTACGCCGCTTCGGCGGTAACGGCGTCGATCTCGATGACGATCCGCCGCGCGAAGCGGTAAGTCTGATGAATGGCGATGCGCGTTTTCATTGCGATTCTCCGTATGAGAAATGCCCCGCGCCGTTTTCGACGCGGGGCTGGTCGGCTTCAGTCGGCGGGGTTCCAGATGATGGCGAAGGCGTCGTCATCATCCTGCCCGGCGGCGCGGCCGAGATTGGCGTAGAGCACGCGCTGCCCGAATTCCGGGGCCGCCATGCTCAGCGACACATAGTCCTTGCCCGAGCGCTCGCCGGTCTTGACCCAGCCGCCGCCGACCTCGCAGCCCGAGGCGTAGACCCGATAGTCGGGCTGGTTCTCGTGGGACTTGGAGCGATTGCGGACGATCTCGATATCGGCGCGGATCGAGACGGTCTTGAGCTGGCCCTTGAAGCCGTCTTCGTGGCGGGTGACATATCCGATGGCAGGCATGTTCGGTCTCCTTGAAAGATCGCCCGCGAACCGTTCGCAGGCGATGGGCAGACCGTGGGAATGGCAAGAGCGCCCACGCGAACCCGAAGGGCCGAAGCGGTAGCGGAGGACCGGAGCGGCGGGCTGATTTGCAGGCGAAGCCGGCCGCGAGGAGCGCCGCGCAGCGGCGTGGGGAAATCAGTTCGCCGCGATGGTTTTGCGGGGGCGCGGCCATTCCAGGTCGCTGCCTATGAGCCACGAAACGGTCGCGGGATCGCTGCCGGAGAGACCTGCGACGGCCAACGCATTCATGCGCGACCGAGCGACGGTTTCGCGTCCGGCAAAGCTGAGCGAATGCTTCCCGCGCTATCGCCATCGCCCTATAGCCTCCGACCATGAGCAGGAACACGACAATCGCCGGCCAGATCGAGGCGCTGGTAAAGCGGCTCGCCGGCGCGGCGATCTGCGACGATTGCGTGACCGACCGGCTCAACCTGTCGGTTCGCAGCCAGGCCAATATCGTGACGCGCGGCCTGGGCGGCCAGACCGGATTCGAGCGAACCAAGGCGCCCTGCGCGTTCTGCGAGGCGAGCAAGACCGTGATACGCTATGATGCGCGATAGGGCGCTGTCGAAATGATCGGAAGCACCGCGCGCGAACGCCAGGATGGCGACCGCGCGCGGCGCGATTTTCAGGGGGTTTTGCGGTTAGTCCAGCGCCTCGCCGGCCGTCTCAATCTCGATGCGATCGGCGACGGTGTAGCGAAAGGCGGCGCTGCCCTGAACCCGGATGTCAGCCGTTGACCTTCTCGCGAGCCATCACGACGAACGGCGGGATCACAAAATCCGCCGCGTCGAAATGGGCGATGATCGCCTCGATACTGCCTAGCCTTTCGACGGTGCAGCGGCCGATAAGGATATAATCGTCCTCGTCGGCAGCGTAGCTCTGCGGCTCGCCCGAGCCGGTGAATACGGTGCGCTCCGCGCCCCACTCACCGACATAGGCGCCCGACCACCGCGCGAATGGAAGCCCATTGGCGACGCAAAAGGCTTCCAGTCGCTCGAACCGCCCCCATGCCACCTCATGCGCCATGAGCATCAACGGCGCATTCTCAGGAAGCTGATCGGCGGCGAACGGTTCGCCGTCCCATTCGGTCGATAATCCCTCATCCGCGACGACGGCGAGGAAGGCGGGGAGCAAGGTCGCGGGCAGCGTGCCGCCGATGGCGATGGATGCCGAAACACGGTCGGCCATGACAATTCTCCTTGAGGTTTCCGCGCCGCGACGACCGCTTGCGGTCGAGCGGCGCGGCGGATTTTTGAGGTTCAGCGGCGGCGGTCACAGATCAGGACCGACCGCCAGACGACACGATATTGGACAATGCGGCAGGGCCGGCTTTGCAGCGCGGCGTTGCACATCGCCCGCTCGAAGGTCCGGTAAGTGCCATATGCAGACCAGAAACTGCTATGCCGCGCCTGTGCGGATATTGCAGGTCGAGCCTATAGCTCGGACGTTCGGAAGCCATGATGCCCTCCATCAAAAGACGGGATGGCGGCGAAACCGCCATCCCCTTGGGGCTAGGCTGCCGCGCGCTCGGGCGCGGGCAACGGTTCCGGCGTCGGTGCGGGCATCGCCAGCACGTTGCCGGGATCGCTCGGGTCCGGCTCGCCCGACGTTCGTGCCGCCGCGACCAAAGCCGCCTTCTCGACCGTGCCGACGCCGCCGCGCTGGGTGTAAGCGGACGGCGGGAACGCCATCCATTTGGGCACCCAACCCGCGACCTTAATACGGCCATCGGTGCCATCCAGATGGTGACGAATGATGGTCTTTAGCGTCTTGGTCTTCTCTTGCCTGTTGGCCGACGCCACCATATCGCCAGCGACCTCGGCGACGATCGCTGTCAGCACTTCACGGTCGCGGATCAACGCGAAGAACGCGTCGTCGGCCTGCCAGTAACCGGCCATATCAACGCCGATCTCCTGCCCGACCGCCTCGACGGCGGCGCTGTCTGCGGCAAGCGTCTCGCCGATGAGACAAGCGATCACATCCATCACCGCGCGGTCGGGAAGATCGAGCAAGCGCAGGAATACGCCGACCAGCCCGAACCCGTCACCATTGCCGCCGGTGACGGTCGGCTCTTCGGGCGAGAAGTCGAGCAACGCCAGCACGGCGCGGCGCTTCTCGTCGAAATCGGCCTCGCCCCGGCACGTCTCGACGCTCTCGCGAGTGGCGTCGTTTCGCGCGGTCTGCGGTTCGGGCTTCACATTCCACAGAGGCGAGCCGACGATGGCGTGAGCGACCATCAAGCGCAGCGCGATCTTGGGTTGCCGGGTCAACTCGGCACGGACGGCGGCATGACGATGCAGGTCGATATAGGTTTGGCAACTGCTCGTCAGCTCGGGCCGAGGCGGCTTGTGGGTGGGTGTCAGCGCCTCGCCCTTTTCGAGGCGGCGCGCCTCCTTGGCGGTCACATAGCCTTCGTGGAAGGTCACCTCGCCATTGCCGCGCACGTCGATATAGACGCGCCCGCCCTTGCGCTTGGGGGCCTTCTGATATTCCCATGTCGAGAAATGCTCGGACGGCGGGACGATAACCACATCGGACCAACCGGCGTCGAGATAATCGTCGCGGCGGCCTTGTATCGCCGCATTCTGCGAGGTCCAAAAGGCATCCACGTCGCCGAAATAGCGATCCTCGCCGAACAGATCGGCGACGATGCCTGCCATGCCCTCGGAGTCGAACAAGGCGTGTTTGACCGGGATCGACTGCCCGCCGAACAGCCATGCTTTCAACTGATAGCCGGTCGGGACATAGGCGTTCTCGTCGTCCAACAGCGCCAGCCACGCGCGCTGCTGGCGCTTGCTCGCCAGCGTCAAATGACGAACGGTGGTGCCGTCGATCTCGCCGCCGCGATAGAGGGTGCGGATGCGCGGCATCAAGTTACCCAGCGCGAGGATGCGCTTCACGCCAAGTTCGGGAATGCCGAAGGTCGTCGAGATATCGGCGACGTCGCGGCCCTGCTTGACCAGCTGGGTGAAGGTTTCCCAGCGGGTCACCTCGTCGGTGTCCAACCGCGCGACATTCTCGATCAGCGAGGCTTCGATGGCATCGGCATCATCGCTGTCCGACAGGATCGCGCACGGCATCGGGTCAGGCTCCTGCCCCTCGGCGCGGCGCTCGTCGGCGACGATTCTGGCGGCGGTGAAGCGCCGCGCGCCCGCGACGATTTCATAGCCGTCGGGGGCACAATTGGGCCGCACCAAGACCGGCACGATGACGCCACGCTTGCGCACGGTCGGCAACAGGTCGGACACGTCCGGGGTCTTTCTGGCGTAGCGCATATTGGTCTTGCTGATCGATAGCTTGCCAAGTTCGATAAATTGGAGTTCCATCTTCCACGCTCCTTGTGAGCGCCGGTCCGTGTTTCTTTGCTGGAGTGCGGACCGGCTTTCGAAATGGCGGCGAACGGCCGCCCACGTCATGGACCCCATCAAAGTATTACTTTAACGGGAACCCATCATCCGCCTTCTGGCGGAAGCTCATTGCCGGACGGTCGCGCCGTCCGGTTCAACATCTGTTCGGCGGCTTGAATCGACCCGCTGGCGCGCGCCGTGTCGGCCCACATTGAAAGCGGGTGGATGCTCTCGAAGCCGATATCGCGCTCGATGCCGAGGCCGAATGGGAGGCGAACGCTCGCAATCTCGGACAAGCTGAACGCGCCGAGTTCGGGACAGCCGAAGCCAAGATCGGCAAGGCCGAACAGTGTATCGTCATCGGCGTCGAGTTCGGTCGCGATCCACGTCGCCGCGCCAAGGGGGTTGAACAATTTGAGCACCGGCACTGGGTCCGGTTCTTGCCTGTCGTCGCCCACGGCGGCGCGGCGGGCAATATCGTTGGCGCGCAGCGCGAAGCGCAATTCGGGGGTCAAGAGGATCATGCGGCGACCCTCCCCTGCTCGGCCTGGGCCTCTACGCGGCGGGTCAGCAACCAGTCGGCGGCTTTGGTGGCGGCGCTGGCGGCGCGGAAGATCGCGCGATTGTCCTCGCGCAGCACCGCCAACCATGATGCTATATAGTCGGCGTGACGAACGGTCGGCACGATGCCGAGCGCGGCGCAGAGGAACGCCGACCCCATTTCGGCGATCAATTCCTCGCGCGCATAATCCTTGCTGCCGAACGCATTGGTGAGGTCGCGATTGAGCCGTGAAGGATGGCCGCCGGCGTGACAAAGTTCGTGTAGTGCCGTCCGGCAAAAATTGATCTGCTCGAAAAACGCCGGCTGCGGCGGCACCTGCACATAATCGGCGGAAGGCACATAGAACGCGTTATTCCCGCCGATGCGAAATTCGACGCCCGAAGCGGCGATGACCTCTTCGGCGACAGGGACAATCTCGCGTTCGGGCAGCGGCTCGGGGTCGGGCGCGAGGCCGGACTGTAGCCCCTCGCATTGCGCAAGATTGAACACGGTGAAGCGTTTGAGGAATGGCACGGCGCGCGCTTCATCGCCTGCGGCGCGGGCGCGCTCCTTCTCGGTCTCGGGCGTGAAGCGGTCGGCGTAGACGACGGTGACGCCATGCTCGCCTTTGCGGACGCAGCCCCCGGCATCGCGGGCTTGGCGAAAGGTAAGCCAGCCCTGCGAGTGATAGCCATGCTCGAACAGCGCGCCCCACAGGATCAGCACGTTGACGCCCGAATAATTGCGTCCGGTCACCGCGTTGCGCGGCAAGCCGGGGGTGGCGGTGCCCGCATTGCCCCAAGGCTGGACCCAAGGAATGCGGTCTTCTTCAAGCTCGGCGATGATCTTGGCGGTCACCTCGTCATAGAGGCTGGCGCGCGGCGCGGCGGGCTGGTCCCTGCCCTCTCCGCGCGCGCGACGGTCATTACTCTGGCGCATGGCTCACCTCACAGCGCCACCCAAAAACCACATGGCCTCCCCCGAGCGGGGGTGGGCGGCGACATGCGACCCACCGGGCGCGGCCAGCGAGGCGGCCCGCACCTGAAAGGCCGAAGCGAAGCGGAGGAGCCGGCTCAGCCGGCTTGCGGGCCGCCGGGCCGCGCCCAACGGGGAGCGCCGCTCACTCCCGCGACACGGGAGAGGCCACACACAGTGCCGCCGCGCGAGGATCGCGCGGCGTCCGCGAAGCCGGGCGCCAGCCCGGCTCCTGCCCCAGCGATCGTCGCCGGAACGGGTGGGACGCCGGCACGGCGGCCCGACGCAGCGGGCAAAACTTGCCCGCGCAGCAGAGCACGGTCGCGCCCGCGGGCGCGAGGGGCCATCACCGTGAAGAAGCGCGCCCCGACTGCTGAACGCCAAGCGGGATCACTTTTTCCCGTCGTGGACGGTGTCGCAATGCCGACCTGGACGCTGACGTTCGCCGAGTGCCTTTATTCGTCGGACGACGACGGCACGACGTGCGCGAACAACGCGGTCGAGGCCGACGGACCCGCAGGCACTCTGGCCTGATCATGGCGCACCAAGAACAATCCCGCCTGAGACGACGAACCTGTCACGATCGGCATGCTGGTACCCACTCCGATGACGGAAGCGAGATAGGTTCGCGTTTCGCTCGGCAGGGCTCGTCCGGTGGCGAGATGGTCGGCATAGCGCCTTGGCCCGGCATTATAGGCAGCGAACAGGCCCGGATAGCCAAAGCGATCGTAAAGCAGACGCAGATAGTAGGCACCCGCAAGAATGTTGTCGCGCGGTGCGTAAGGATCGGACCCGAGCCCGAGCCGCGCGCGCATGTCGGACCAGGTCGTTGGCATCAGCTGCATCAGCCCCATCGCGCCCGCCGGGCTGATGATCGGGTGACCATTGAGGAGCGTGCGGCCGCCGCTCTCGGTACGCATCACCTGCGCGATCCACGCGACGGGTACACCGAACCGCGCTGAAGCATCGGCGATCAGTGGACGCCAGCGATCGATCGGATCGGCATGGGCGGATGTCGCGGCGAGCAACGCCATCGAAGCGATCGCGATCCTCATCGCGTCCATAGCGGCCACGCCCTGCCGATGATGTCGCGATGCTCAACAGCGCCGAAGTACCGCCCGTCGAACGAGGCGGGATCGTCGCCGAGCAGAAACAGCGCGCCGTGACGCAGAACACGACATCCACGCCACCAGGGCATCGGCCGCCCATATCCGTCGCGACGTCGCCGGCGGGCGATGCGGCGATCGTTGATGGTAATCACGGATCCGATCGCACAGACCGTGTCGCCCGGTTCGGCGGCGATGCGCTTCACGAGAGGCACTTCCAGCGGAATATAGCGCCGCGTAGCCGCGAGCGCTCGCCAGCTTGCCGGTACGTTGGCGGCGACCATATCGCCGGTTGCCAGATTGTTCAGAGCGCCGATCCGATACAGGCCGATCGGTGTGCTCGCCGAAGCGTTCCAGAGCAATCGCGGTCGCGGCGGAAGCGCAATCGTGGCAGTGAGCGCGACGCTCAGCAGCGCAATCCAGCCGATCGCGCGCCGCCGCCTCGACCGTAAGTGCCGTTCGGCGCGCAGCGCATCGCCGAAGCGCGTCACAGCACGGCTTCGCTCGTCAGCACTCATCGATCATCTCGCGACGGCGGACACACGACCAGGCATCGAGATCGGCGATATGATAGACGACGAACCGGCCATGCCGCCGGAAGACGGGGCCGCCACCGTGGCGGCGCAGACGCTCGAGATGACGCGGCGTCAGCCCGAGATAATGGCCAGCCTGTCGCGTGTTGAGGAACGGCCGGAGGCGGCCTGGCACGGGCTCATTCATGATCCAGCCCTTCCTCCTCCTGACCGGGATTGACGGGCTTGAGATGCGGATGCGTGCGGCGCGAGGATGCGAACGACTGACCTCCGCAGGGATTGTTCTCATGAAGAGCTCTCGGGCGGGAACCGGACCCAATCGCGATCGTGCGCGGCGTGCTTAATGACCGGATGAACCGCAGCCGCCGTGGTTCGCTGCGGGGAACTAGCCACGATAAACTCCCGACTTGTTGAATATATTCTATGGGATTCGCACACTCGACGCCGTCCGTTGCCAGGCATGACGGGTTCGGCGCGAAAGCTAATCGCCACAAATGTACGCGCTTTGCGCACGGCGCGTGGCATGTCGCAGGAGGATCTGGCTGGCGCCGCGCAAATCGATCGCTCCTATGTGAGCCTGATCGAGAATGAGCATTTTTCGATCTCGGTCGATCAGATCGAAAAGATCGCCGACGTCCTTGGCGTCGAGATTCACGAGATGTTCGATCCCGACCTGCCCAGCCGTGTGACGTCGGGTTCAAGCTGAGCCGGGGACAGCCTTGCAATCCGGCGCTGCGGCGTTCGTCCAGAACTCGACCCCCGATTAGACGATCACAATCCATGGCCGTGATCATCCGCCGATCAACCCGCCGCGGGCTGCCTCCTGCTGGGCGACATAAGCAGCGAGCGCTTCGGCCTGATCTGGACGCAGCGCATCGGTCGCGGCCAGACCGTCGATGCCATCATTGCGAAGCAGGACTGATGGACACTGCCCTTCGACGTTGCCGAGATTGGGACGGTGCTGCGCATAGCCCACCAACGCCGACAGCGCGGAATCGAAGGTTCGCGCGACGTCGGGTGGATAGACGAGATATTGGTTCTCGAAGGTCCGCAGCCAACCGAGGCAGTAGCTGACGATGACGCCGCGCCGGGTTTCTTCGCTTACATTGGCGCCGCCACCATGGAGCAGGCTACCGAGCCAGAGCAGCGCCGAGCCGGGCGTCACTGCGGCGGCAATCGGCTCGCCCACGGGGTCGATCGGTGCGTCGAGCCGGTGACTTCCTGGCCAAAGCAGGGTTGCGCCATTCTGAGGCGTGAAGCGGGTCAATGGCCACAGGACGTTGACCTGATATTCGATTTCGCCCTTGGGACCGCCCCAGAGATCCTGGTCGCGGTGCGCGATCTGCGCGAGCGCGCCGGGATGTATCTCGACCGCCTGGGTCAGATTGAGCACGATGCGGTCGCACCATTGCCCGAGCACCGCATCGACGATCTGGGTGACGAGTGCTTGCTGCACCAGATAGCGCGCGTGGGTCGACCGGCGCAGCAGCGCGCCGAAGCGCCTGGTTCGAGCGCCGTAGAAATCGCCGTCGCAGAACGGCGTTAGTTCAAATTGAGGGTCGAAGTCGCGATTGAGCGCGTCGATGGTCTCGGACGCGCAAAGGGTGGGGATGATGCAATAGCCATCGGTGAGCAGCATCGCTGCGATGTGGGCGGGATCGTGCATAATATTGTCCTCCCTTCAGACTGCTTCGGTCACAGCCGGGACGATCATCCCCGGCGCATAAATGCCGTGCACCGCGAGCCGCGCCGGCGTTTCCGCATCGAGATCGAGACGGAAGGCGCCGAGTGCGATTCCATCGTGCTGCCGGGCAGGTCCGAGCGACGCCGAACGCCAGCCCATTGCCAGAACCTGTTCACGATACGCTGCGGTGACAACGCCGGTGAGCAGCGAGACCTTATTGGCGAGCGCATGATCGACCATCGCCGATATGAGGCGATTGCGAATCCAGAGGCGTCCGGCGCTGCCGAACCGCTGCGGCAGGCACAGCCGGGTAATCTCCATGACGTGCGGCCCACGCGGAATGTCGTCTGTACAGAGGTCGGCGAACAGATCGGCGAGCAGGTGCGGCTGGTCGGTTCGCAACAGCCGCATCGATCCCATGTGCCGGCCATCATCGTCGACAGCGATCAGGTAGAAGGCATCGTCGCCGTCATAACCGTCGATTTCGTACTGGCCATCAGCCACCGGTACGTCCCAGCCGAGCAAGTCGACAAACAGGGTTTTGCGATCGCGGAACATCGACGCATGGCGCGCGTCGGCAAACGAATAACCTTGGCAGATATGGATCATGGACGACGCTCCCTTTGTGCATGCGTCAAAGGGAGCAGAGAACGAGGGTGCCGACAGTCCTCAATATTATGGTATTGCGTCTTCCAATCCGATGAGTCCGGCGCGTTGTGCCGCGCGCGCGAGTTCGGTTCGGCTGCACACGTCGAAGATGCGCCTGAGGTCCGCCATATAGGATCGGATGGTCGTCACCTTAGCGTTCATGATGAGCGCGATCTGGGCATCGGTCCTACCGATGACCGCCCAGCGCAAGCATTCGAGGCGGCGTGGGCTTAAGTGAAGGGCCGCTTCTGTGACCGGAGCGGGATAGCCGTGGACACGTCGGGCCTCGGCGAAGGCCTCGTCGGCAATCCATGCCGCCGCCCGGCAAAGCGCGGCGCCCGGCAACTCGTCGGCATTGGTGGCGAATGAACAGCAACCCGCAGGCTCCCCCGGCACGGTGACCGGAACGGTGAAGCCGGCGCGAAAACCATGGCTGCGCGCTTCACGTAAAATGCGGGAATGGGCGGGATCGCTAGGGAGCGCCTTTCGCATATGCCGCCAGGAAAATGGCCGGTTGGTACGCTGCGAGAGGAACAGCGCCGGATCGTGGCGGTAGTATTTACGCGCAATAAAGATGTCGCCCCATTCGCCGAAATTCTGGAGGAAGATCAAGCGATGGCCTGGTCGGATAAACCATGAGGCATGGACGATCGCCAGCCGGTTGAAGCCGAGCTCACCGGCGGCCGCCAGTGTATGGTCGAAAATTTCCGTGCCGCTATGCGCGGCGCGCACGTACTTTTGGTGCTGCTCAATCAGCCGATCAAGCGACACGACGGCATTGGGAACGATGCCGCCGCATCGGGCGGCATATATTCAACAAAGTTGAGCGGATCGGTGGTTCGTGGGATCGCCGCGGAGCTTGGCTTAGGCTGCCCACCTCAAGATAACATGCGTGTGCCGCCGGGCCGCCGCACCGCTTTCGATGGGCGGTATGCCACTAGCGGTAGAGAGAACTTGGGCCCGGGTATAGGGTTCCGATGCAACCGCGAAGCTGGCATGGTGAAAACCAACCTTAAACGACTTGGCGGAAGCGAGCACGTGACGACCGCTGTACTGGCGCACGTAGCCGATAAGGCTCTGCACGCGGCTGCCAAGCTTGGCGCGGAGGCGTAATAAGCTCGCTACCGTGCAGCCGCGTGTCGCCAGCCATGCTCGAGCAAATTGCCGCTGCGGCTGTTTCACGTCAATTATTCTAGCGATCACGCGTTGGATAAGTAACGAATAGCCCAGACCGCAACCCTAGTTCGGCTACGCACACCAACCTTTGCGAAAATGGACCGCAGATGATTCTCAACAGTATATACGCTGAGATCCAGTCGCCGGGAGATTTCTTTGTTACAAGCTCCTTGCGCGACATACCTCGCAATCTGTCGTTCGCGAGGAGTCAGGCGGCTTGCGATCCCATCTTCTCCGTCCGGCGCCGCAACCGGTGTTAGGTGCAGCAGGCGACCGCCTCGAACGGGCATGACTCGGAGCATAGTGCCGGCCACGTCGAGAAGAATGGGCTTTTGGATAGGCGTATCGATAACCCTCAAGGCTTTGTCGGCCGCAGCACGTAGTCGCGATCGCTCCGGTTCTGTTCGTGTCAAGTTGGCAACAACCGGGCTTAGCTCCGCACTGCAATATAGCGGTTCAAGCAGTCCATTAAGTATCAGACTCGGCGTACCGATTTTGCTTTCGGCAAGCGCGTCCAAGGCACTATGCGCTTCACGCACCTCCTCCTGACATTGCAGATATCCAAGCATACGGTAAAGGGAAACGACATGATCGCGGGTCGTCTCGATCTGTTCATCGGTAAAGTCTGGTTCCACATCGCGTCGGTGAAAACCAAACAAAAATCGATCTCTATCTCCGACCGCAATGCGGAACGTCACAGCTCTTGAGAAACCGTCAGCCCTTCGCCAAGCATGATAGTCATCGATGCGATCGATAACTCTATAGTCGAGTCGCTCTCGTGGGCGAAATATCTCGGCTGCACCGCAGGGCTGCCGCACGATATCAGTCAACGGATCTATTTGTTCGAAGGCCTTCCGGTGCAATTCGCGCGCCCGCGCGGAGAGTCCCCAAAAACCTTCATGTAAAAGCACGAATTCAGCTTCTGTACGCCGATGCACGTGACGGAAGCTTGCCCCGGAAGCGCCGAGCTTGCCGACGAAAGCGGGTAAGATAAGGCTGCCGACCTCCTCGATAGATTGGCACTGTTGCAACGCATCGATTACGGCTCCGCCAGACACAGATAAATCCTCTCACTGCCGCAATCCAGCCCCCAGGTGCCTAGACCTGCCGCGCCGAATCGAGATGTATTGTTTTACCTACATGAACACCATCTCCACTCGAGTGTCAACAAGGCGTCGACCTGCGCCCAATGGGCGTCTTGTTAGCGGCTGAGATCGGCGGCGTTGGAGAGAAACGACTGCACGCGTCGATGAGCCTGAGCGGCAAGCGGTATATCGAACAGCGTAAACCCGTGAACACCGCCAGGATAGATGGCAAGTTCGGTCTCATTTCCCGCAGCGATCAAGCGCGCGTAAAGAAATAGCGAATCGTCAAGAAATGGGTCGAGCGTTCCTACCGTAAGGAGCGAGGGGGGGAGTCCGTGCAGGTCAGCATATAGTGCTGAGAGGTCGGGGTCACGCCGCGACCCGGGATCAGGAGCATAAGCGGCGACGCAGCGATGGATGTCTTCGACGCCAAGTGTTATTCCGTCACTCCCGATGAGGGTCTGGCTAGGCGTCATCGATGAGTCGTAGACGCCAAAGCAGAGATTCATTGCCGGAAGACGAGCAATTCCGTGGCGATCACGCAAACGGATAATTGTCGGGAGCGTCAGCAACGCTCCAGCGGACTCTCCCCCCACCGCAACCAGATCGCAGCCGAACTCACCTCGCGCATTCGCGATAAGCCACCGGGCCGCGTCCTCGCAATCATCCCAGGCGGCGGGATAGGGAAACTCGGGAGCAAGCCGATATTCCACGCTGACGCATGCCAATCCGGTGCTGTCGGCAATATTATCGAGCATATCATCCTGGTCGGACGCGCTTCCCATCACGAGTCCGCCGCCGTGAAGATGCATGTAGACGCCGCGCGGCCGATCCGGGGCAACGATATGGAGCTCAATCTTGTGCCCGCCTCTGGCTGGTATTCGTAGGGTCCGCGCGCGCGCGGATCGTGGCGCGCTCAATTCGCCCGGCTTGGGAGCGGGCGCAGCACGGAGGCGCTCATTAAGCGATTGAGTTTCGGGAGCTATCGCGTCGACTAGAAAGTTCGCCGCATCGAACGGATGTTGAGCCATTTTTGTAAGCCTCGCCAAGGACTCCTAAAGGCGCCACACCGCATGCGCCTAAAAATCGTACCGCTTCCCATTTTGCATACAGATGAACGGCTCGCGCTCCGGCAATCACTAATCGGGATTGGCGCATAATCCATGACGGATATCAGGGACTGACGGGCGAGGCGCAACGCCCTATCAGCTTCGAGGGCAATCGGAATTACTGATTATTGCCGCAGCCCGATGTGCGTCGAATTAACGAAGGAATAGAAGCACCAAGATCTCGGTTCCATTAAAAGTACGTCTGACTACCCGGAGCGCCTTCTCGTCACGCGAGCGAAGTGCCACGAATTAATCACCGAAGTGCAACGCCCCGTTTTCAAGCACCTACAGGGAGCCGTCGAGAATACTGTGAGCACGAGACGTCCAGAATTTATTTCCGATACCTCCGAGATCATCGAGGACGCGCGGAACGGCCGCATGTTCATTCTGGTAGACGACGAGGATCGGGAGAATGAAGGGGATTTAATCATCCCCGCGCAAATGGCCACGCCGGATGCGATTAATTTCATGGCCAGATATGGAAGAGGGCTAATCTGCCTTGCACTGACCAAGGAGCGCGTCGGCCAACTCGACCTCGACCTGATGGCCAAAAAGAGTGGCGATCATCTGCAAACTGCTTTCACTATTTCGATCGAGGCACGCGATGGAGTCACCACCGGCATCTCGGCGGCTGATCGAGCGCGAACTGTCGCGGTTGCCATTAACACCACGGATCCGGCCGAATCGATCGTGTCGCCAGGCCATGTCTTCCCGCTTGCTGCCCGCGAAGGTGGCGTGCTGGTCCGCGCGGGTCATACTGAGGCGGCCGTCGATATCGCGCGGCTGGCGGGTCTCAATCCGTCAGGCGTGATCTGCGAGATCATGAACGAAGACGGCACGATGGCGCGCCGCGATGACCTGATCGGCTTCGCGCAACGGCATGGCCTCAAAATTGGAACCATCCAGGATCTGATTGCCTATCGATGCCGGCATGACCGATTGATCGAGCGCGCCGATGAGACGTGGATTAATTCCGAATTCGGTGGCGAATGGCGTACATCCATTTACCGCGATCGCGTTGAAGGCTGGGAACATACCGTTCTTCAGAAGGGCGAGGTACAGCCTGGCGAGCCGACGCTTGTGAGGATGCACGACCTCTCCCTATTCAGTGACATTCTCGGTGAAAGAGGTCCTCGGCAGTTCGGTCTACATCGTGCCATGCAGATGGTCGCGGAGGCGGGGCGGGGGCTGGTGGTGACGATGCGGGCGCCGCGCGTCGATGTCCTGGCATATGATATGAAGCGAAGGCGCGAAGATGACGATGGCGATCTGCGCGATTACGGCATCGGCGCCCAAATCCTCCTCGATCTTCAGGTCAGCGAAATGATCCTGATTACGAGCGGCCGTCATCGGAATATCGTCGGGCTGCAGGGCTATGGATTGACAGTCATAGAAGAACGAGCCCTCCCAGCTCTTCCTGAGACGGATGCAAGAGAAAGCGAATGACCGGCCAAAAATTCATCGTCGGGCTGGGCGGGGCGCTTCGAGCCGGCTCATCAACGGAAGCCGCCCTGGACCGTGTTTTATATTATGCACGCGAGCGCGGTGCGAAAACCGCGCTGTTCTCTGGCGAGAAGCTCAATTTGCCTCTCTACGCCCCCGGCAACACCTCTCCGGCGCCTGCGGTTGCCGAGTTGGTGGCTGCATTGTGCTGCGCCGATGGGATCGTGCTCGGGTCGCCCAGCTATCATGGCGGTATTTCAGGCACGGTGAAGAATGCGATCGATTATGCCGAAGAGATGCCAAAGGACCCTGCCCCTTATTTCACTAACAAGCCCGTCGGATGCGTCACGACCGGCATGGGATGGCAAGGATGCAATGCAACTCTCCATTCGCTTCGCAGCATCGTCCATGCATTGCGCGGTTGGCCAACCCCGCTCGGCATTGCCATCAACACGGCCACCCCGGCATTTGATCGTGACGGGAAATGTGCGAGTCCGGATTTCGACGCGAGCTTCGCCATCATGGCAGACGAATTGTTGAGCTTCGGCGCGCGCTAGTCCGCTAACCGATAGATCCGCGCCTCCTGCGGCGGACCAACCGAGAGCAGCGCATGACCCGATACGATGTCTTAATTGTCGGTGCAGGCCATGCCGGCGCGCAGGCCGCTATTGCGCTTCGCCAAAGGAAATTCAGCGGATCGATCGCCATTATCGGCAACGAGCCGGAGTTGCCCTATGAGCGGCCCCCGTTATCGAAAGAGTATCTCGCCCGCGAGAAAAGCTTCGAGCGAATCTTGCTTCGGCCCCAGTCATTCTGGCAGCAGCGTGATATCACTATGCTTCTGGGACGCCGCGTGATCCAGGTTGCCCCGGGCGAGCATCGTGTCGCCACGAGTGATAATATGACAATTGGCTACGGCAAGCTGATCTGGGCAACCGGGGGCGCTCCTCGTCGGCTGGCCTGTGTCGGGCATGACCTGCGAGGCTTGCATACCGTGCGCACGCGTGCCGATGTCGACCGTATTATGGCGGAGCTTCCGCACGTCTCCCGGACAGTCGTGATTGGTGGCGGCTATATTGGCCTGGAAGCCGCGGCTGTGCTCAGCAAGTTTGGAAAGCGAGTGGTTTTGCTCGAAGCGCTTAATCGCGTGTTGGCGCGCGTGGCGGGCGAACCCCTGTCTCGCTTCTATGAAGCAGAGCATCGTACTCATGGTGTCGAAATCCGGCTCGAGGCCAAGGTGGCATGCATCGAAGGCAACGACGTCGTGACAGGCGTACGGCTTGCCGATGGCGAGGTGCTTCCCTGCGAAATGGTCATCGTCGGCATCGGCATCGAACCGGCAGTGGGTCCACTGCTCGACACGGGTGCGGTCGGCAACAATGGCGTTGCCGTGGACGCGCAATGCAGAACGAGCTTGGCCGATGTTTTCGCGATCGGCGACTGCGCGCTTCATACGAACCGATTCGCCAGCGGTGCCGAGATCCGGCTAGAATCTGTTCAAAACGCCAATGATCAGGCCGATGTCGCGGCCAAGTGCATTCTAGGCGAGGACGCGACATATGACGCGGTGCCATGGTTCTGGTCAAACCAATATGATCTGAGGTTGCAGACGGTGGGTCTCTCGGCCGGGGCCGATGATATATTGGTGCGGGGCGTGCCCGCGGCCCGCTGCTTCTCCATCGTATATCTGAAGGAAGGGCGCGTAATTGCGCTCGACTGCGTGAATGCGGTCAAGGATTATGTTCAAGGACGCGCTCTGGTGTCCAACGGCTCCTCGCCGGATAGAACGAAACTGGCGGATCCGGCAGTTTCGCTCAAGGACCTGGTAGCGGCTGTGGCTCCGGCTTGAACGGAAATAAGCCTTCAACTTTCCAAAATTCGAGCATTTGCGTCCAATCCTGGCAGGCGCTCACCTCGAACTGCGACCGGAGATGCTCCTTCAGCGCGCGTCTCCGTCAATCGTGCCGGCAGCGAGCAGAGCCGAAGCGAACGCATTCCGGAATCTCCGACACTCGCCGAAGAAATGTCACCCGGCGACCATCGGCAGGCTCGGCGACCATGTGCCCGCACGCCCGCTCGCGATCTATCAGGCGATCGGCACGCAGCTCGCCACGGGAGCACGGCCATGACGCTCACCTCAAGCGCGTCGCGTGTCGAC